>Reeses_p1__coassemble_7014_pt1 | contig 2897 bp, 2 predicted proteins | sample Reeses_p1__metabat2_high_PE_011 | metagenome-assembled genome bin Reeses_p1 | reverse complement strand
GCTTGTTCTTTAACGGATAAAACCTTGGTAAGTTCGTTCAAATTACCTATTTTGCATCTATAACAGTATTCTTATTTTCCATTGTAAATCAGTTGATTCAGCACCTCTAATTTACGAAGAAAATTTGAATTATTGTTACTTCCCATCCTCTTTATTGGGGGTGGGAAACTTTAGAATTATTATTGGAAGTTACGTGGAGACGGGTTTATATATGATAATGGAAATAAATATAAGAAAGATTGGTCTGCTGAAATTAATTCAGGAAGTGGTATAAAAATACAAGGCGATGCAGCAAGTGTGGAAGATACTTATATGAACCTCAAAGTCACAGCTGGTGATGGTACTTATGATTTAAATGGTACTTCAATCTTCCTGAACTAAAAATCATTGTTACAAAGAAACAATAACTTTTTAGTGAACAAATACCACAATCTAAACAGCATTTAAACGCTATTTAAATACTGTTAGAATACCATTAGAATGCCGTTCGAGCGTTGTTCACTCTTCGTTCACTGGGCATTCACAGCTCGTTCACTAACCATATTGGCCACAGTCTGTCATTTCCGATAGTCTGTGACCTTTATTGTTTTTTTTGTCTTGCATGTATGGTACATTACGCATCTTTTGGAGTTATTATTATTTAATGATTTGTCTGAATATGAAAGCTTTTAATCTGGTATATATACTCTTTATGCTACTGCTGACTTCTTGCAGTAAATATACCATTGAAGATGGTAGTGGAAGCGGTATCGACGTTAATATCAAGTTCCAGAAAAATGCGGCAGGAGAAGCTTTTGATATGGAATATCCTGTCAGAGTGTTCTGTACTGATGCGGCCGGAAAGAACATAATTGATAAAACATTCAGACAGGGGGATGAAATGAAACTTTCGCTTGCGGAAGGTGAGTACGGTATTAATGCATTCGTAGGTATGGATGAAGGGTGTTATATGCTTAAGAATGGCATTGACGGAAAACAGATGGTTACTATGAAAAGTAATTCAATGTCCGATAAGCCACTAATGGCTGCTCATACAACACTTCAGATAGACAAGCAGACGGATGTGAACATGGTTCCTGCATATGTGGTGGCTTCAGCGGAAGTGGAGTTTACCAATATACCTTCCGGAGTAAAAAGCGTCAGTGTGAGTGTTTCTCCCGTATATAGTGGATATAATATAAGTGGTGGATATTCTGACGAAACACAAAGCGGAATGATTCAATGCTATGAGAAAGACGGAAAATGGATTTCTGGCCAGAAGTTTTTCTTTCCTGTAGAAAAGAGAAAGACCACTGTTTCTGTGAGTATAGACAGGGGTGACAAGGTGGATAATTACAGCTATACTATGATTAATGGACTCCGGCCAGGACAGCCTTATAAATTTACCGGCGGTTATGAAGGTGACGGTGGAGATAGTGGCAATGGTTTGAATATGGATGGCGAATTCCAGATAAGCGGATGGAATATGGAGGAAGAAATAGTGCTTGATTTGGAGGATGAAACTCCTGTGGAGGGAGGGGAGGATGGTGGAGATGTAGATATTCCGGATTATGAAATAGAAACTTTTTTAGTAGAATCAATTCCGAACGCTGATGTCATTTGGGGACCTTTCTATGTATGGAGAGTAGAGACACAGTCGGCTGATGAGGCTATAGTAACAATTATTTCTCCGGATCAGTGGTTTCGGAAATTCGCGAAAGGAGAGGCCATTCAAATATTAAAAAACTATGATATTGACGGTATGACCGTATGGAGGACTTTCACAAAGACAGAAGCAGAAGAGTTTCATAAGGATTTTTCTACTGACCTTAACGGATTGAATTCATTTCTTGAAGAGAATGGACATAATATTTTTTATACAGAAAACAGGTATCTTTGTGAAAATGGCGAATATGCATTTAATATATTTGGCAGTACTAACATCAGACCGGCAGGGACAACCGTAAAATACTATCTCCGCCCCATAAAAACCATAAAACTCAAGCTCAAGAAATAGCGAGAAAACAGCCATGAGAAAAACGCTTCGTCGTTTCAATCTAAATGACCGTTCATTTTAGTTGAAACGACGAAGCGTTTTTCTTATGTGTATTTTTATTGCTGTCCGATAAAATTGATTAAAAATACCGCTTGACCATTGTATTTTCAATGGTCGAGTATTGTTTTGTTATTCCAAGCGCTCTCAAAAAATATAGAGTTGAGTGGCTATAAGTGTCACTCGGATCTGTATTTTAATCGCATTAGCACTTTCCCCATAGAAGTATTTGTATACGTACCTCCATGAGACCTTCGGTTGTTTGGTATATACGGTCTTCTATAGTCTTGTATTTCAGGCTCTTCTTCATTCTTGTCACATACATAACCTCTCTTTGTGTAAGAGCTTCCAGTTTCTCATAATCAATGTATGCACGGTCCATTGCAATTATGTCGTCCTTGTTCAGTACTGACAGTCTTAACATGAAAGAATCGTTGGTTGCTGCCGAAGTGAACTTTATCTCTTAAGGGACTCCCTCGTTGGCATGTATGAAAGTGTTTACCTTTATACCTCCTTTCTTCTTGCCGGTCTTGGGATGGCTCCACACACCTTAGAAGCTTCATCCAGGCTGTATCCCTGTTTTTGCGGCTGTCCGCTATACCCATAGTTGGATTGATTTTGTTTGGCAACAGAAATCTAATAAAATGGGCTGACCTCGTAAATGAAGTCAGCCCTATTTTTATGGTTTTGCTAGATTTTTATTGGACAGCGATAATTGATTTTATATTCCCTTCATCATGTATTTATTTTAATTTACTTGTTTCTGTATAAGATAGAAATTACTGTAATTTGTTTGAAGGCAAACAGCCTGGTTATTATATTAAAATAATGTGTATATAATACATAGCATATCCTCCCTTGTAAC
>Reeses_p1__coassemble_5581_pt1 | contig 3487 bp, 1 predicted proteins | sample Reeses_p1__metabat2_high_PE_011 | metagenome-assembled genome bin Reeses_p1 | reverse complement strand
AAAACTTATGCTAAAATTCGCAGTATTATTAAGTATGGTAATGCTGTATGCATGTCATAACGAAGATATGAATCTTAAGGTGAAAGGTAATGGAGAAGTCAGACTTTCTACCATGAAGCTTACATACAATACGGAACCGTTAGTTACAGAATCACGTGCTTCGCAGGATGCTGCCGATTACATAGTATCTATTTACAAGAATGATAATACATTCGTAAAGGAATGGAAATATTCTGAAATGCCGGAAGTATTTTCGCTTGAAGTTGGAAAATATAAGATTCAAGCACATTCTCCGATAGTGGAAGGAGCACTGTTTGATGCTCCTTACTGTTCAGGGGAATCGGAAGTTTTTGAAATAAAGAAGGATGTTATAGTGGATGCAGGAACAGTGGAATGTACATTGAAGAGTATCAAGGTGACAATAATCTTCTCTGAAGATTTGAAGCCATATCTTGGAGATGATGTAAAGGCTACTGTAAAAGTTGGTGAAGAAACACTTGAGTTTACGAAAGATGAAACGCGCTCTGGTTTTTTTCATGCTTCGGAAGAAGAACAAACAGCTGTTGATGTTACTTTAACAGGAACTATCGACGGTGATAATACTCCTTTGCATAAATCTTATCCAGTGTCGGAAGGTACTGAACTTAAAGTAACATATAATTGGGAATCCGCATCTACTGTAGACCCGGGACAGGGAGGCAGTCTTCCTGCTGCCGGTATTACGGTAAAAGAAACTGTTCTTGAATTGAAGTCTATTGAAGGTAGTATAACTCCCGAAGATGAAGAAATTGCAGACTTTGGTCTTCCTTCTATAGAAGGTGTAGGGTTTAATATTAAGGAAACCTTGCCAAGTGATATGTCGGAAGTTAAGATTAATCTTAAAGCTCCGGACGGAATGGCTCATGTATATGTAACTATAAATTCGTCTAATACACAGTTTGTTGACGTAGTAAAAGAAATGTTTGGAGGTACAAATTCTTTTGATTTGGCTTATCCTGCTTCTGAAGACCAAAAGAAAATTTTGAAAGAATTGGGATTTCCTGTAGGGGAAGATATCATCGGGCAGACAGGAATTGTACTTTTTGATATAACTAATTTTATGGAGCCTTTGGCTGTATTCCCCGGTACTCATACTTTTGATATTGAGGTAGTTGACAAGTATGAAGAGAAAGCAAAGGAAACACTGACTATTGTTAAATAATAATCCACGCTTAATATGAAGAATATAATTTTCATTTTATCTTGTCTTATTTTCTTTGTAGGGTGTAAGGAAGATGATAGATATTCCTCAGGAAACTGTGGACTCGTCAGATTAAATCTTGCTTTGGATGATGAAGTAACTGTGGCTTCTCGTGGGAATATTGGAATAGATGAAAGTAATGCCCTTAAAAGTAACAGTAAGGTAAGAATCTATAAAAACGATAAACTTGTTGCCAAATATAAAGGTATTACTGATGAAGGTGTCGTTTTGCCTTTAGGTGATGGTTATTCAACCTTAATAATTGCAGGAGATTCTGTACCTGCTTCATTCGATAAAAGATATTTTAAAGGTACACAAACATTCTCCGTCGAAAGGAAAGAGATGAATGATGTGAATGTTGAGTGTAGAATGGCGAATACCTTGGTTGATATTGTATTCGATGAATCATGGAGTTCATATATTTCGGAAGGTAAGGTTGATGTTGTGGTTGACGGAGTTAGCGGTGAAGAAGGAAAACTTTCATATATTTTTGGGGGAGAGTTAAAAACAGGATATTTTTCTGTAATGAAAGAAAAACCGGTTTTGCATTTTCTTTTTAGTGGAAAGTCTTTGTCCGGGAAACCTTTCAATAATAAGGAATATGTATTGTCAGATGTAAAGGAATCGACAAAATATACACTGACTTATGTACCTAAAGAAGGAGAACCAATAGAGGGTAATGAGGGTGGCGCTTTTTTTGAAATACAAATAAACGAAAATCCTCTTTATGAAGTTAATGATGAGGTGGCGGTATATCAGCGTCCGATTATTAAGGCTGTAAACGGAAATGAGGAGATTGATTTTAGTAAAGATTTGTTTGTAGAAACAGGTTCAACAATATCACCAATATTTACTTTTTCCGGTTCTACAGCTCTAAGTAGTGTTGTTATAGAAAGTGAAATTCTTCCGGATTTGGGATTTGAAAAGACATCTGTTGATGTTATATCTGAGAGACAGTCACTGGTGGATAAAGGTTTTGGTGTGGAACTTTCTGCTGATGGAAAACGTGTGGTACTTGCGTGGAATAATCGCCTTGATGACTTTCTGAAACAGGATGGTATTATTAATATAAAATATTTGGTGACAGATACATACGACAATATAGCAGAAGGTAATGTAGCCAAAAGTCGTGAACTTGCATGTAGAATTAATGTGTCAAATTCTAATGTGACAGCAGTTGAAATCCCTAATCGTTATGATATTTGGAGTTATAAAGCAACTCTTTATGGAGTAAATATAGAAGGTAAGATACCAACAGGAAATGTGTATTTTAAGTATTGCCCAAAAGAAAATGGACAATGGAGTGAATTGCTAGAAGCGACATTAAAAGAGGGTTATTATAAGTCTGAAATTACAGGTTTAAAACCGGGAAAAACTTATCAGTATCAGATTTTTGAAGATGAGAAACCTTCAGGAGTAATATGCGAGTTTACAACAGATACACCGGTACAGTTGCCGAATGCCGGATTTGAGCAATGGCAGGGTAGTAAGCCTATGCTTATATATTCAGGTGACGCTTCAAATATGTTCTGGGATAGTGGAAATCATGGATCATCGTCATTCTCACTTACTGCCGTAGATTTGACTACTTATGACAGTTCTATAAAAGTGGAAGGAAATTATTCAGCGAAATTAGAGAGTAAATCTATTTTTGGGGTTTTTGCTGCAGGAAATATTTTTGTTGGAAAATTTTTGAAAGTTGATGGAACAGATGGTGTTCTTGGTTGGGGAAGGCCTTGGGAAACAAGACCTAAGTCACTTAAACTTTTTGTTAAATATGTACCTAAGGAAATCAGTGGTGATTTGGACAGATTTCCTAACGGTAATGATATAGGTAAAGTTTATATTGCTTTAGGTGACTGGACCGGTGCTACTTATGATAAAAACTGGCCTGTTGTAATACAGACAAAATATCCAGAAAAAGAACTATTTAATCCAGAACCAGGATCTTATACAGGTGATGGTATAATAGGTTACGGTGAAAAGGAATTTAATCAGTTAACTGCAGGGGTAAACGGAGAAATGTTGGAGTTTGAAATACCAATTATTTATCGTTATGTAGATAGGATACCTAAATCAATCATAATAGTAGCTACAGCAAGTAAGTATGGTGACTATTATGTAGGTAGTGTAGGTAGCACAATGTGGCTCGATGATCTCGAATTAGTATATGAATAACAGATAAACAACAGAATAGTGAAAAATAAATTATTATACATCTGTATTCTTTTGTGCTTGCCTTTAATG
>Reeses_p1__coassemble_4842_pt1 | contig 3951 bp, 6 predicted proteins | sample Reeses_p1__metabat2_high_PE_011 | metagenome-assembled genome bin Reeses_p1 | reverse complement strand
AAACATTAAAGAATATATGGAATATTGAGGATCTGAGAAAGCGGATCCTCATTACCATATTGTTTGTCGCAATTTATCGATTGGGATCATACGTTGTATTGCCAGGTATTAATCCTGAGATGTTGTCTAAATTGCATGAGCAGACAAGTGAGGGACTTTTAGCCCTGTTGAATATGTTTTCTGGTGGAGCATTTTCAAATGCATCAATCTTTGCGCTGGGAATCATGCCTTATATCTCGGCTTCCATCGTAATTCAGTTGTTGGCAATTGCTGTTCCTTATTTCCAGAAACTTCAGAGAGAAGGTGAAAGTGGAAGAAGAAAGATAAATCAATATACCCGTATATTGACTTTAATTATCTTGATATTCCAGGCACCATCTTATCTAATCAACTTAAAATTTCAAGCAGGGCCAGCTCTTAATGCTTCTTTAGATTGGACTTTCTTTATAATTACATCAACCATAATATTGGCGGCAGGCAGTATGTTCGTCCTTTGGTTGGGTGAAAGAATAACCGATAAAGGTATAGGCAACGGTATTTCTCTGATCATTATGGTCGGTATTATAGCACGTCTTCCACAAGCATTCGGCGGAGAATTGGTTTCACGTCTTACACTTGCTGAAACAGGTGGTGTTATAATGTTTATAATTGAAATTGTTGCTCTTTTGGCTGTTATTGCAGCTGCTATCTTGTTGGTTCAGGGAGTTCGCAAAGTACCCGTACAGTATGCAAAACGCATTGTAGGTAACAAGCAGTATGGCGGTGCCAGACAATACATACCTTTAAAGGTAAATGCTGCAAACGTAATGCCTATAATATTTGCGCAGGCTATTATGTTTATTCCTATTACATTCATAGGATTCTCTAATACAGAAAGTGCAAGCGGTATTATGAGATCATTGATTGATCATACAAGTTTTGCTTATAACTTGGTATTTGCGATTCTGATTATTGTATTTACTTATTTTTATACAGCAATTACAATCAACCCAAATCAAATGGCTGAAGATATGAAGAGAAACAATGGATTTATTCCTGGAATAAAACCTGGTAAACAAACTTCTGACTATTTGGATACAATTATGTCAAGAATTACTTTACCTGGATCTCTTTTCTTGGCAATTATAGCAGTACTTCCTGCTTTTGCTGGTTATTTTGGCATTCAAGCTGAATTTGCACAGTTCTTCGGAGGAACTTCATTGTTGATTCTTGTTGGTGTCGTATTGGATACATTACAGCAGGTTGAAAGTCATCTATTGATGAGACACTACGATGGTTTGTTGAGCTCAGGAAGAATTCGTGGCCGTTCAGGTAATGTAGCAGCTTATTAATACTCTATGATAATTCTAAAAACAGATGATGAAATAGAGCTACTTCGTCAGAGTAATCTTCTTGTCGGAAGAACTCTGGCAGAAGTTGCTAAGTTAATAAAACCAGGTGTCACTACCCGACAATTGGATAAAGTAGCTGAAGAATTCATACGAGATAATGGAGCAATTCCAACTTTCAAGGGATTCCCTAATCCATATGGTGGTCCGTTCCCTGCAAGTATCTGTACTTCTGTCAACAGTCAGGTTGTTCATGGAATACCAAATGACGAACCGTTAAAAGATGGTGATATCGTTTCTGTTGATTGTGGAACATTTTTAAACGGTTTTTGTGGGGATTCAGCTTATACGTTTACCGTAGGCGAAGTAAGTGCAGAAATAAAGCAGTTACTAAAGGTTACAAAAGAAGCATTGTATTTAGGTATTCAAAATGCATTGCACGGAAAGCGAATCGGAGATATAGGCTATGCAATACAGAATCATTGCGAGTCCAATGGTTATGGAGTAGTAAGGGAATTTGTTGGTCACGGAATAGGCAAAGATATGCATGAAGATCCGGCAGTCCCAAACTATGGTAAGAGAGGAAGTGGTCCATTACTAAAAAAAGGAATGTGCCTGGCTATTGAACCTATGATAACTCTTGGCGACAGAAAAGTTTATCTGGAAAATGATAACTGGTCAGTCAGAACAAGAGATAAAAGTATGGCAGCACACTTTGAGCATACAGTTGCTGTAGGTTTGGATGCGGCTGATATACTATCATCATTTGAATTTATAGAAAAAGTTTTAGGAGAATAAGTAAATTAATATGGCAAAACAATCTGCAATAGAACAAGATGGTGTAATTGTTGAAGCATTGTCAAATGCAATGTTTCGTGTTGAACTAGAAAACGGACATGAGATTACTGCTCATATTTCTGGTAAAATGAGAATGCATTACATAAAAATCCTTCCTGGTGATAAGGTGAGAGTTGAGATGTCACCATATGATTTATCAAAAGGAAGAATTGTTTTTAGATACAAATAATAGAAAATTAAGATATGAAAGTAAGAGCTTCATTAAAAAAACGTACGCCGGAATGTAAGATCGTTAGACGTAATGGCCGTTTGTATGTTATTAACAAGAAAAATCCTAAGTATAAACAACGTCAAGGATAATTTATTATTTTTGCAAAAAAAATAATTTAGTATATGGCTATAAGAATAGTTGGTGTAGATTTGCCTCAGAATAAGAGAGGTGAGATTGCGTTGACATACGTATATGGTATCGGACGCAGCAGTTCAGCAAAAATTTTGGATAAAGCTGGTGTAGATCGTGATCTTAAAGTTAAAGATTGGACAGATGACCAGGCTGCTAAAATTCGTGAAATAATCGGTGCTGAGTACAAAGTAGAAGGTGATCTTCGTTCAGAAATCCAATTAAACATTAAGCGATTAATGGATATTGGTTGCTATCGTGGTGTACGTCACCGTTTGGGTCTTCCTGTAAGAGGACAGAGCACAAAGAACAATGCTCGTACACGTAAGGGAAGAAAGAAAACAGTTGCAAATAAGAAAAAAGCTACTAAATAATAATTGTTGATATGGCAAAAAAAACAGTCGCAGCTAAAAAAAGAAATGTGAAGGTAGATGCTAATGGACAGTTGCATGTTCATTCATCTTTCAATAACATCATTGTTTCTTTAGCAAATAGTGAAGGTCAGATTATTTCATGGTCTTCTGCAGGTAAGATGGGATTTAGAGGTTCAAAGAAGAACACTCCGTACGCAGCGCAGATGGCTGCACAGGATTGTGCTAAAGTAGCATTTGACCTTGGATTGAGAAAAGTTAAGGCATACGTTAAAGGTCCAGGTAACGGACGTGAGTCTGCAATCAGAACTGTACACGGTGCTGGTATCGAAGTTACAGAAATCATCGACGTAACTCCATTGCCACATAACGGTTGTCGTCCTCCAAAGAGAAGAAGAGTATAATTTCAGACACCTGTATTAATAACAATTAAAATTTGAAATAGAAATGGCTAGATATACTGGACCTAAAAGTAGAATTGCACGTAAATTCGGTGAAGCTATCTTCGGAGCAGATAAAGTATTAGCAAAAAGAAATTATCCTCCTGGACAGCACGGAAATACTCGCCGTAGAAAGACTTCTGAATACGGTGTCATGTTAGCAGAAAAGCAGAAAGCTAAATATACTTACGGTGTACTTGAAAAACAGTTCCGTAACATGTTTGAAAAAGCTGCAAGTCAGAATGGTATTACAGGTGAACTTTTGTTACAGGCTCTTGAATGTCGTCTTGATAATGTAGTGTTCCGTATGGGTATCGCTCCTACACGTGCTGCTGCTCGTCAGCTTGTTGGTCACAAGCACATCACAGTAGATGGTAAAGTAGTTAACATCCCTTCATATTCAGTAAAACCAGGACAGTTGGTTGCTGTTCGTGAAAAATCTAAGTCTTTGGAAGTTATTACTAACTCTTTGGCTGGATTCAACCACAGCAAATATCCTTGGATTGAATGGGATCAGAACTCTAAGACAGGTAAGATGTTGCATGTCCCACAGAGAGCTGACATTCCTGAAAACATAAAAGAACACTTAATCGTTGAATTGTACTCTAAATAAT
>Reeses_p1__coassemble_4492_pt1 | contig 4205 bp, 4 predicted proteins | sample Reeses_p1__metabat2_high_PE_011 | metagenome-assembled genome bin Reeses_p1 | reverse complement strand
ATCCAATAACGAGCCATAAGTTTTTTCCAATGTAGGTTTTTCCAGCCGTTCGTATTTATCTACTACACGCTCAATTTGAGTACGAAAAGTTTCAATCAAATTATCTACATTTTCACATATACGCCTAACAATATCCAAAAATTTTTCTGTATCGATTACCATCTTTACAGGCTCTTCCTTCTTAACAGGTATTGTATCTTTTGGTAGTGATTTAACCTTCCTCTTCATAAATTTTGGTGGATAATAAGCACAATAAAGTACAAGTGCGGTACCAGCTATAGCTCCACCTAATGCCCACCATGTACCGCCAATAGTACCAACTAAACCACCTATTGTTGTTCCTGCCATTAATCCAAGAGGAGATGGAGACGAACAAACAGCTTTATCAGACACAGATTCAAGTTTTAATTTGTCCTCTTTCTTCTTTTCCTGCGGCTTCTTTACAATCATCTGTTTAGCCATTTCTTCTTGAACTCTCAAAAGTCCCAAAGCAGAATTTAAAATATAATCTTCAGACTTGCTCAAACCTTGCCTAAAAGTACCATCTGCATCAAAAATTGATTTAAAGTAACCGCTAACTATACTTTGGATTTTACCAGTTTCCGTAAGTAAATCCAATCCTGACAGTTGTTTTACCAATTCTTCTTTATTCTGTTCAAATAAAGAAACTAAAGAATAACGTGCTTCCATAATCAAAACTATTTATATTCATTACAATACATTTCTTCCCATTCTTCAGATGTATGCCTTACCTGTTTTAAGAAAATATTTATAACGATAAAGTAGCAACCACCCAATACAAGTAATATTATAAAAATAAAAGGCTTCCAGTTGAAAGAGAACCATCCACTAGGCTCAACATAGTTTATGTATTTAAATAAAGTAAATATCAACACGGGAACCCAAAACAAAGATTTAAGAAAAAAAGAATTCCTTGCTTCAGACACTTTAAATGTTTTAAATTTAGATACTTCTTCATCTATTGTGTTTCGTAACTCATTCTCATAGAATGTTTTCCCTAACAAAGAAAAATACAATCCTTTTAAGTTTATTAAAGCCTTTAATACTATTGACGAGGATGTGTCAGTCTTCAATTTATTTTCTAACACCGCCAACAAAAGATTAAACTCCTGTTCTGTAGAATCATTATTAACGGCTTTTATGGCATAGTCGTATGATAACGAAGTTTCCTCCACTGAATAATAACAGGCTGAAATAAGGAAATACAATTTAGCTTTTATCTTGCTACTTGTAATTTTGACATTTAATAATTCTGATATAAAAATCTCTGCTTTTTCTTTATTTGAAAATATATCATCCTTATTTTGTTTAAAGTAATTCAAATATTCTTGAAATACTCTCTCGTCATTACGTTGAACCTCATTCGCCATACCAGAATGAATGGAACCAACCAACTTTTTCCCTTTAGGTTCTTTATTACCTAAATCCGATGATGATAACTGTGATAATGTTCCCATAATTTATTCTTTTATTTTTAAGATTTTTCCTTCTACATTCGAATACGTTCTATCACTAAATAAAAAGCATTTTACAAATAATGCAATCACTAACGCAATTACAGAGATTAAGATTATTATAATCGTTTTGGAAATACTAAAATCCTCCTTTAAATATCTATAAGCACTATAACAGAAGCATATAATCCATCCTATTATAATAGATCTAACAAATCTTTTTGTTATTGTATGAGTAGAATAGGCTTTGAATTTATCACCTTTTTCCAATACTTTACCATCCTTAGTTGTTTCGTTGTTCCATTCATGATTGTCATAATCTTTTTTTAATAAGAAATCGTCTTTTCCACATACTATTAGTCTATATAAAGGAGCTGTTTCAAAACTTTCAATTATATTCATCCAATTCTTTTCCCACTTTTCATGCCCGCTGATAGAAGCAAGCCATGCACAAGAAGATACTAAACCTATAATACAAACTGTAAACTGTAAGAAAGTATAATTGTTTTCTAAATTCCATTGACTTGCACTATCAGCTTTTATTGTAGTAGTAGCAGTAAGCAAAGTACAAAATCCGACAAAAAGAGCCCCATTAAACAAAGCATAATAATTCATCCAAGTATGGTATCTGTTTACATGATTCCAATAGGCATCTATAGCCTTTTGATAAAGAGAATCCTTACAATTATTATTACTCATATCACAATTAAAAATGCCCGCTATCCCCCGAAAAGGCATTATGTTTTCATTAGTATAAAAAGAAAGGCGTGAGGACTTGTCTGCTTCACTCACCAAAATCAGGCATCGCCAAACGCCTCGTAGAAATGAATAAAGAAACAATAAACCCACGCCGTTTGTGATATGTAGAAACAGTGTACAACATTGGCTGTACACACATACATATACAAAACAGATGAGCGTCATATTGTCTCTATCCCTCTACTAAAATTTGGCGATTTCGATTTTAGGATAAAGCAAAAAACGCTTTCTTATGTAAACACCGAACCATTTCTCCGGTCGGTGTATTGCAAAGATACATTTTTTGTTCAATATGACGCTCTTTTTATGGGTTTAATCTTTACAAAGCCTTTGCAAAACTTTTGCAAACTCTTTTCAAACACTATTTAAATACAATTTAAACACTGTTTAAACACCATTTAAAGAGTGGATACTTAACCAAAAAACATATTCTTTATTCATATCTGTAATATTTCTAAACCATAATAATGAAGTATTTTTCCGCTTATAAGTCCTCCGAATTCAGCATTACACAAAAACAAAAAAGGCGTGAGGACTTGTTTTCACTCATCAAGAAACAGGCATCGCCAAACACCTACAAGCAACAAGCGAAAACAGTAATCCCACGCCGTAAGGTTATACAAACGGGTACAAAATTGGCTGTACACGAGTATATACAATACAGATGAGCGTCATGTTCCCCTTATCCTGCTTGTTTTTGAAATTGGCGATTTCGTTTCTTAGGATAAAAGTTAAAAACGCATTACAAAGATACGTTTTTTATAATACACGACACCTGTTCGTGGGATTTTTTTGTTACCTTTACACTAAAGGTGATACAAATTTAAAGTTTCCAGATTTTATCACATGAAATATCTCCGTATAAAAAAATGAAAATGTATTTTTGTATCAGAACTATTGATTATTGATACAAAACAGTCATACATACTATGCAGGACAACAAAGAACTTCTTACATATCTCATCGACAACAGGGTTTTCGAATCTTCAGCATCCGCACTTGCAAGCCGCCTCGGATATAAAGGGAGGATGGCTTTCTCAAGACTGAAAGAAGGGAATGTCCGGACTTCTACGGTGGACAATATCATTGATGATATCTGCACTCATTTCGATTTGGATTATTCAGACCTGATTGACATCACTGAGATGTTCAGGATAGGCAGGATTCTATATGATGCAATAAAGGATGGAAATGTTTATTACGACAAGACTTCTGACCCGGACTGGATTCTGACGGACTTCGTGACACGTGACTTCAAAGATTATCCTGAATATTTCAGCCCTTACATACCGCAGTTGGACGAACTATGCAGGGACAGACCTTACGTGTACTTCGGCGCCGTGATGGTGATGTATATAAAGATGAAAAAGGTTAATCCGTATGCAGGAAACACAGCGCAGTTCCACAATCTGCTGAAAGAACATACCTCACACATATGCTCTGTTCTAAAACTACACATCCCGGAAAATGCTATAGGACATTCCACTTCATTGGCTTATCTTTCGGACAATATTATCAAAAATGTTCCCCAGTGCATTTGGGGGCTGATGGTGAACAATATTCATGTTTTGAGATATTTTGCCGATCCGGATTATATAAACAGCATCCTTGAGCTCGGAGCTGCCTTCGCCGAATGGGAAGATTTCAGCTACTGGCATGAAACCGGTGTGGCTTATTCCAAAGGGGAAAGGCTATGGACTCTGTTCTTCCGCGAGTCGAGCTCACCACTACACGGCATGTATATTGGTCAGACTTTCGAAGCCGGAAAAGATAACGAGACTTTCATCCCGAAAGAGAACTTCTCACTGATTTTCTGGAACAAAGAAAATGATGATGATGAATTTGCCGTTATTCAGGCTTGCAACATTATTAATTCTGCAGCCGAAGACTATACCGTGTATTACGGGCTGTATAAGTAGGGATAGTCATTTAATTCCTTCAATTTGAGTTAACCGGCAGACTTTCCCTTAT
>Reeses_p1__coassemble_4421_pt1 | contig 4264 bp, 6 predicted proteins | sample Reeses_p1__metabat2_high_PE_011 | metagenome-assembled genome bin Reeses_p1 | reverse complement strand
CACATAGCTCTGAGTGGTACTCCGGTAGAAAACAGGCTTACAGAATTCTGGAGCATAATGGATTATGCCAACAAAGGCTATCTGGATACGCTTAAAGCCTTCAAGGAAAACTATGCTAACCCTATCCAACTTTGGAATGACGGCGATTGTGCCGAGCGTTTCAGAAAAGTGACAGCTCCGTTCATGATGCGAAGGATGAAAACGGATAAGAATATCATTTCCGACTTACCTGACAAGATTGAGCTTGACGTATATGCTTCACTCAAACCGGAACAGGCTGTCCTCTACGAAAAGACTCTGGAAGCCGCAATGAACGAGATAGAAGGAATACCTACAACAGACAACGAATCATTGTTCAAACGCCAGGGCCTCATCCTCCAGATGATTATGGCTCTGAAACAAATATGCAACCACCCCGCACAATTCCTTAAAAACGGTGACCGAAGGTCTGAATTGTCAGGCAAGACAGAAATGCTGCTCGACAGAATCGAAGGTATTGTCGATGGCGGCGAAAAGGTGCTTGTCTTTACGCAATATCGAGAGATGGGTGATATGTTAGTGGAATTCATAACTGCAAGGACAGGTGAAAAACCACTGTTCTATCATGGTGGATGCAGTATTAAAGAACGTCAGGCAATGATTGACCGCTTCCAGAACAACCGCACAGACAAGATTTTCATACTTTCGCTCAAAGCCGCAGGTACAGGACTAAACCTGACAGCCGCAACCCACGTAATTCATTACGACCTTTGGTGGAATCCGGCCGTTGAAGCACAGGCTACCGACCGCGCCTACCGTATAGGACAAAAGAGCAATGTCATGGTTCACCGCTTCATCACCAAAGATACTTTCGAGGAACGCATAAATGACATGATACAGAAAAAGAAGCATCTGGCTGACATGACCGTATCAAGCGGTGAAAGCTGGATAGGCAAGCTAAGCAATAAAGAGTTACGAGAAATATTCGGCTGATAAAATACAATAATGTAAACATTTAGAATAATTTAGTGCTAATATGTTACATAAAAACAAAATATATATGAAATATCTCAAATCCCTTCTCGTATGGCTATGCTTCATACCCACAGCAATACTAAATGGTGGATTCAGGGAATATGTATTAACCAAATATCTGGATACCGCACTGGCTACAGCCGCTAGCGGTATCCTGCTTAGTATCATGATACTGTTTATCACATGGCTGCTCCTTCCACGACTAGTCACACTTAATAGAAAAGAAAGTTTCATCGCCGGCATAATATGGACGCTGCTCACCGTTATATTTGAATTCACATCCGGAATAGGAACAGGTGTACCTATGAAAGAACTCATAGCAGCGTATAATCCGCTATCCGGAAATTTATGGATATTGGTAGTCCTGACGACAATGTTTGCACCGACAATAATATCAAGAATAAACAAACGATATGAATGAAAACAACTTCGACATAATATCCTGGCTGAAAGTTTTTCAAGAGAGACTTATCTCACTATTCGGCAACAGAATTATGTTTTTCGGACTGCAAGGCAGTTACGGACGAGGCGAACAGACAGCCGACAGCGACATAGATGTGGTAATAATTCTTGACGAAGTAAATTTTAAGGACTTACAGAATTACCAGTCAATGCTTGACTCTTTCGATGAACATGACATGATATGCGGATTCGTATCCGGAGAAAGAGAACTGATTAACTGGGAAAAATCAGATCTCCTTCAACTGGTTCTTGATACGAAGTCCATAATCGGTACATTAGATTATCTGCAAAAAATATCTAGCGATGACGACATACGCCGCTCCGTTTTGACCGGAGCCTGTAACCTATATCATGCCTGTTCCCATAATTTTCTTCATGCAAAAGATATAAACACCTTAGTCGGACTCTATAAAGCTGCACGTTTCACCGTACGCATGAAACATTTTCTTGATACAGGCTCTTACATCAGTTCAATGAAACTCCTGTCAGAACATGTCACAGATAAAGACCGTACTATACTGAATATAGCATCTGCAGATTTTCAAGAAAACGACTTTACCAAACGAAGCCACATATTGATTGAATGGGCTAGTGAAATAATAACCGAATATCACGGATAAATTCTTTATTTCATAAAAAATCTATTACTGATTATAATAATTACAACTGCTTTAGTTATATTTGTTTTGGTTCAATAGATTATAAACAATAATACTTCCAATACATATCATTATGAGAAACGACAGAATTTCTTTCCCATGTACATGGAGTATGGGAGTTACGGCCATAACAGCCATAACAATCATTATTTTGGTAGCATCTACATATTTTATCTGGACAGATGATTTTCCGTCATCAATGCTTTGGCTCAAATACACGCTCATAGTTGTTTTTATAGCTACCATTATAGGTGGATTAGGCTATATGCCGATACGGTTAACTATTGGAAACGATAAAATAATTTTACACAGACTGTTTGGCGCTATTAATATACCTATAAAGGATATTATAGCAATAAAAGCCATACCAAACTCAGAAACAGCTTTTTCAATTAGAATATTCGGCAGCGGTGGCCTATTTGGATATTTAGGAAAATTCAAAAATAAAAAATTAGGTAATTACACTATGTATGCAACCAATGTCAATGAATTAATCCTTATTCGTACAGACAGAAAGACGTATGTATTCAGTTGCAAGAACAGGGCTGAATTTATTGAGTCTTTATAACTAATAATAATATAATAAATGATATAGATACATGGCAAGCAACATTGACTTCATAGAGTTTATATGTTCTCAAATAAAAGGAATTGGAACAGTACGCTATCGCAAGATGTTTGGCGATTATATGATTTACCTCAACGAAAAACCTATAATACTTGTATGTGACAATATAGCATACATTAAGAAGCACCCTTCTATTGCCGGATTAATGCAAGACTGCGAAGCAGGCATCCCATACAATGGTGCAAAGGAGCACTATATTCTGGACGTAGAACACAAACATCCTTTGGTTGATGTGATAAGTACATTGGAAAAGGTATTACCATTGCCCAAAGAGAAAAAAGTAAATAAGAAAGATTCACTCAAGAATATTCATCCTTTCCGTAAACTTCCTAACGTAGGGCCACAAACAGAGCAGGATCTTTTAGCAATGGGCTATACCACTATAGAGTCATTAAAGGGTAAAAAAGCTGATGATTTATATCAAGAAGAGTGTGGTTTACGTGGTTGCACAATAGATCGGTGCCAGCTTTATCTGTACAGAGCATTGGAATATTATATCAATACGGAAAAACCGGATACAGCTAAATATAAATGGTGGCACTGGAAAGATGAATACTTCTATCCTTCTCCATGCGGTGCCAGATGTGTGGAATGCCCATCTTTTCCAAAAGATTGCAAGGGATGCCGCAAAATAAAAGGCAAAGTATTTTGGCTTCAATATACAGGTGATGAAATATGTCCGATATGGAAATGTTGCCAAGAACAAAAACGTAAGAATTGTGGAGGCTGTCCGGAATTGCCTTGTGCCCGTTTCATGAAAGATCCTACATTATCAGATGAAGAGAATGAAGCCAATCTGAATAAGATGATTAACAATCTTACAAAAAAATAATAGATATATGACAAAATATTTCATGGAAACTCAAAGACTTATTCTCCGTCCGTGGACTGAAAGCGATGCAGAATCTCTTTATAAATATGCCAAAGACCCAGCTATTGGACCTATTGCAGGATGCCACCACATACATCAGTTGAAAACAGTAAAGATGTAATACGAGAAATTTTATCTGCTCCTGAAACATACGCTGTAGTATTGAAAGGAACAAACGAACCTATAGGCAGTGTAGGCATCATGTTCGGTGACGGCGTACATAGTGCGGATATGCAGGAAGGTGATGCAGAAATAGGTTATTGGATTGGTGTCCCCTACTGGGGACAGGGACTTATACCGGAAGCGGTAAACCGTCTTTTAGTACGTTGTTTTGACGAACTTGATATAAAAAGAGTATGGTGCGGATATTATGACGGAAATACGAAATCACGCAGAGTTATGGATAAATGCGGTTTCAAATATCACCATACAGAAGAAGGGAAAATTTCTCCTTTAGGTGACGAACATACCGAACATTTTACATTACTTACCAAAGATGATTGGAACAAAAAGTAAAATTATGAATAAACAAATAAACTATAAAATTCGCCCACTTGAAGAAAAAGACATATATGATATGCAGAACCTATTCCGTTCCACAGTATTAAACATCAATATAAATGACTATAC
>Reeses_p1__coassemble_4405_pt1 | contig 4273 bp, 4 predicted proteins | sample Reeses_p1__metabat2_high_PE_011 | metagenome-assembled genome bin Reeses_p1 | reverse complement strand
CTCTTCGGGTATGGGGTGAATAATAAAGACTGATATCGGTAGGAGATTATCCTTTGTTTCTCTTCTTGTACTGCGACGGAGTTTCTCCCGTGATTTTAAAGAAAGTTTTCGAGAAATGATATTGGTCATAGAAACCAAGTTCATTGGCATTCATGTCTTTTATTTCTTATTCAATACAAAGAGATTAAATCTTTCCAATCTTAAAATGGGATTTTGCAATTTGAAAATAGTTGTTATTAATTTTTGTGTAGAAAGCTTCATTCATTCTTATTACAACATGATGAAATTAGACTTTAAGAATTACCCGGCGGCATTAAAAATAGTGTGTATCATCGTTTTGCTTCCGATACTCGCAGCTCCTCTTGTGTTATATTCCACCATCTTCTTTTTTGATAATCCTTCCAATGTAAGTGAAGCATTCGCATGGTTTGTTGCTGTCAATTCCTATTCATTCATTCTTTTGGGTATTTGTTGGGTTAGCGTATGGATGTATTCTAAATACAGGAGATACCTTCCTGCCATCTTGCCATTTCTATTTTATCTTGGAGCGATATATGCCGGATATTGGTATTTTACGGACGGCCCGATAGACAAAAAACATGTAACTGCGGATGATTACAGATTATACAGAGACACTCCATGTGAGGAACTTGCCAAAGCCATCAACCGCCAGAATGTAAAAGAAATCGACCGGATTCTATCTCAATCACCTGAATTGTTATCCTACAAAGAAAGTAAATTCAACCAGACGATTCTGTTTTATGCCATTTCTGATGATAAAATACATGCCGTCGAAGCCCTATTAAAGCATGGAGCTAATCCAAATCAAGTAGTAATAGATGGCAATAATCACGTTTCTATCCCTATTTCAGATGTATGTGGTCAATATTGGGATGAAGACAAGAAAATAAAATATGTCCGATTGCTTCTTGAATACGGAGCTGATATAAACATAGCTTTTGCCAATGAGTTTGTCAGCAGACATTGCGGAATCTGCCCTTTAACTCCGCTTGAAGCAGCATCTCAAGAGGGTGATTTGGAACTCGTCCGCTACTGTCTTGCAAATGGCGCTGACCCCAATTTCAGATTCAAAGAGCTTGATTCTACTCTTTTGGAAATAGCAATACTATTCAGACACTATACAGTAGCAGAGGAGCTATTAAAGCACGGAGCAGACCCCGATTTGCCTATGTATGAAAGAAGAACATCCGTCCGCAAAGAACTGATTGATGAAATAAAAAATCCAGTTTTTTCAGATTCCAACCGAGATTTAAAAGCAAAAAGAAGACTATTGAAAATGATTGAAGATCAAGATTAAATGAAAGTACGTATCGTCATCATCGTAATTTGTTTGAGTATTCTATCATGAGCAATGTGTTCGTGAGACATTTGATGTGTTAAAAATAAGCTGATACCTAGATAATTTCTTTCCAGACTGATAGCTTTATCAAAGAAAAAATGTAGCTTTGTGGGTAAACCTTTTAAGTAAAGACAGTCTATGAACGGAAAGAAACAATCATCTGAAATCTTTTCCATTGTTCGTAATGGAACATATCTGGAATATTCTGAAGTTATTTATGATACGAATGTTAACCTAACAGAACACGGACAGAATTTACTGCAAGAAGCGATAGCCAATAATAAAGTGGACATTGCTGCTGATTTGGTTGAAAGAGGTATAGATTTGAACTATCAAGATACTGATGGTGCAACGGCTTTGAATTATTGCATAGAATATAATGATGAAACAACGGCCACCTTGCTTATTCAACAAAATATAAACATCAATATTGAAGACAAATATGGCAATCAAGCACTATGGTATGCTGTGTTCAATGCCCGCGGAGAGTATAATTTGGTAAATTTATTGCTTGCAAACGGTGCAGATGCTCACCATAAAAATCACGCAGGACGTTCTCCGTTGGATTTTGCAAGCCAAATCAACGATAGAGAACTGATATTTTTATTAACTGACAATGAAGGATAGCAATTACCCCCCTTTTAATCTGCATGCGCAAAAATATGGAATATCATCAGTTAACTTTCACATTAGACAAACAGGTTCGTGGGAAATACGAAATGCCCCATACTGTTTGCATAGAATCTAAGAATTTTACAGAATACAGATTTTTATTAGTCTATACTCTTTGTCCTTGGGAATCATAATAGGCAAAAATAGGGGTATTTTTTACTTTAAGTTAATGATTTTAAGGACTTTTGCAAGTATTTAATCCCTTAATTTTAAAATATTTACAGCTAATTTCGAGGCCTTAATGACCTCGGTTAAACTTATAAATTACAGCAGTTCAACTGCTGATTGGAATAAGTAGTTAGATTTTCTATTTTTAAAAAGATAATGCAATGACTAGCGACTTTAATTATTTGATATTTTCCATTTTTTGCATCAATGACTTTACAAAGTTCACTGATGCTGTAAAAACTATATTCAGAGCGGATTTAGTGAAAGGTAAAGTCGTACTACAAATGGAGATTCCTGTTATGGATGATTTTATTAACCCTATAAGTGGAGGTCGCCACTTGCCACGATTTTTCTGTTGGCAAAGCGAATTTTATCCTGAACAGGTCTTTTTCATCTCCAATTATGAAGACGGTCTATCTAATGTGTGCAGGGCGATACATCGAGAATTAAAATGCTGCTATCTAATGTGTGCTTTATCACATGAATCAGATAGTCCGATGTATAAATTCTATCTTTCTGATACATCTGCTAAAGAGAGGATAATCTTGGCTTACAAAGAAGATAAGTGGGTCTTTTATGAGAAGGGAGTACCCCTTGATGTAGAAAATATAGATTATTACAAGAATAGGTCAATAAGGAAAAGGTTGAATAATGAAATTATAAAAGAGTACTTATTAAAACTGGGCATTGACTTATCTTCAATTGACGATAAAATATCAAATGGATTTGTGCTTCAACGTAAAGAATGGTAGTAGTCTGAACATCTTACGTGTTGAATATATTTAGGATAAATGACCATTGAACTTTCGTGAGGTGATTAAAGCGTTAAAAACCATCTTATACACAGATTATTCCTTTTCCCAATAAAAGTATTATCGAAGAAATAAAGTAACTTTGTACAATTATGGTTAATCTATTTTGTTTATGAAGAAGTGGCAGAAGATGATAAATAAGATTGTATTGATGGAAATCATAATGCTATCCAATAGTTCTGTGATATTCGCCCAAAGCAAAAAATACGATCCATATTACTACCCTAAATTGAGAGAATACGTTGACAGTAAACAAATTGATTTCAGTTCTGAATATAAGAAATGGCTTATACCGGACAACTCCGAAAAATTTGTCGATATTACTCATGAACTTTTGGGAAACGGGTATGTATTCGAAAGGGCATTGTTCAACTCTGAACGATTTACGTATGAAGATATAAATGGCAGGTATTCATATTACAAGGAAACTTCATTTAACGGAATACTTGGTGACAAATATACCCGGATTGAATTATTTATCCATCCGGAAGTTGAACGTATAGACTCCCTTACATTCAAGGTAAAGGGTAAATCAAAAGTGGGAAAGAATATATGTGACTTTACAGGAGAAATACAGATTGAACATATATACAACATATGGGAACGGGCTAATGACCCGGATAGCCCTAATTATTATGTTATGGTGTGCAACTATCTGTTCACGGAAGATAAAGCACAATATGGAACTGGATTTTTCAAAGGCACATACGGTGCATATTGCTATATAGACAAAGCCAATAAAAAGATATGTTTGGATATAGATGCAGGAGGTGGCGAGTTAAATAATCGCAATTATGTCGGTATATGGCAAAGCTATAAAACCAAAGCTGTAAAAAGATGCATTTGGGGGGATTATCGCCTGCCATATACTTTTGATTTTGATATTGGTGACGAAGATATGCGTGTTAATCCCAAATACAATAGTCCTGAATGGGAAGAATGGCAATCTGAAATAGTTAACCCTGAAGAAAAAAAACATTGGTGGGAAGATTCTCAGAAGGATGGTTGTCGATGAAATTGACAAATAAGGAAATCAAAACAATTGGTCTTTCCTCTTTCAGAAGATGTCAGCGAAAAAATGTAAGCATAAATACTTTTGTTGAAGATATATCCCGTGGGCTTGATAACTACTGATAAAGAATTATAAACTATGACAGCATCAGAATTTGTAAACGCAATTAAGGCTATCACTCCAAACGAATGTGTGTTCTCGATGATGCCTGAAGGTTTTGCTCAAATCTATTTGGAGGAGTTATTCATC
>Reeses_p1__coassemble_4268_pt1 | contig 4381 bp, 6 predicted proteins | sample Reeses_p1__metabat2_high_PE_011 | metagenome-assembled genome bin Reeses_p1 | reverse complement strand
AGTAGGTAGCTGCCGTTTTAGTTGAAAGGTCCCCGAGGTAGAGATACTTCGGGGATTTTCGTGTTTATACACCGCGGAATAAACGCAGGGAATATCTTTCTGGAAAAGCAGTTCGTGTGCCCTTAAATAAGAAAAACTGATGATTCTGAAACAGGGAAATATCGTCTGTCGGTGAAAGATGTGAAAGTGAATTAGTCGTATAATTCAATAGCTAATCAATAATCAAATCTATATTCATGGAAGAAATAAAGATATTAAGACTTGAAGAAATTTCGTGTAAAGTATTAGAAGCTATTAACAGACTTTTGTCTCAGCTGGTGACATCTAAATCCATTATATTGTCAGAGGTTCAACTTAAAGAGATAATATCATCTTCATCAAGCGAAATTTTTCTGATGTATAGAGGTAATGAAATAATCGGTATGTTTACTATTGCAAACTATCTGACACCAACCGGGCATAAATATTGGTTGGAGGATGTGGTAGTGGATAACCGCTATAGAGGACAGCTTTTAGGTAAGAGAATGGTAGAGGAAGCTATTCGACTTGTGGAGGAAAGAGGAAAATCGACATTTATGTTGACTTCCAAACCTGTTCGGGTTGTTGCAAATAAACTTTATTCTTCGTTAGGCTTTGAGAAGAAGGAAACAAATGTTTATAAGATGGATTTTATATAATGTGTTTTTCTTGTAAATATTATAAGCTATTCTTATTTTTGTGCCCGGACATAGATTGATATCCGTTAGTTTGATTTGAATTTTAATTGTAATATTGATGAAAAAGACATTATTAAGAGGTTGGGTGTGGTGTAAGAGATTTAGAAAACGTTGTGGTTATGGCGTACATTCCCCTGCAGACTTTTTTTTTATTACGTTTGTAATATATGAAAAACTGCCTTTTTATTCTTATTTGCCTTTGCATCATCTTCGTAGGTTAGTGACTCATTTACCGGGGCACAGAGAGAAAGTGGACAAATTATTTTTCAGGTTGGTAAATTTCTTACAGCCCAATACAGTGCTCGAAATCGGTACAGGTTCGGGAATGACAGCACGTTATATGGCAGAAGCTAATCCAAAAATGACAATATATACTTATTCTGATAGTATTACTCAGCAGGTTGAGCGGCTTTTCTCAGCCAGAAAGCAAATACATTATTCGAATGATGATTTTATAAATGCTATCAGATTACTTCCAAACGAGAGAAATTCTTCTGTTCTGTTTCATATAGCACATACGCCTTTATATAACGAGGTTTATGATGAAATAATAAATAGTGTCAGGGCTAATGATTGTCTGGTTATAACGAAGCCATATGCTGACAAAAATAAGAAGAAATGGTGGAAACTGGTTCAGAATGATACTCGCACTGGAATAACTTTCGATTTGTATGATATAGGGATTGTATTCTTTGATAAAAAACGTATAAAAGAAAATCGTATTGTAAATTTTCTGTAAAAAGATATTTTCATTTGAACCAATCTGAATATCTGTAGTTTTAAATATAGAGTCATTTAAAATTTGTATTATGAAAAAGAGTTTGATTTATACTTGTACAGGTGATTCCGGAACAACTTCCCTGGTAGGCGGAGTAAGAGTTTCCAAGACGCATGATCGTCTGGAAGCATATGGGACTATAGACGAGTTGAATTCATGTCTTGGGGTTCTGATATCATTGACAAACGACGACAAGAATAAAACAATTTTACAGTTTGTGCAGCATAAGTTGTTTTCAATAGGCTCATATTTAGCGACAGATACAACAAAAACAGAATTAAACTCAGCTTCTTATATAACAGATGAGGATGTACGGAAGATAGAAGAAGCAATAGATATTATTGATGCCCAGCTTCCACCGTTGAAAGGATTTGTTCTTCCTGGAGGGTGTTACCAGTCTTCCATATGTCATATGTGTAGAACTATATGCCGCAGGGCAGAAAGAAGAATCTTATATCTTGAGGATGTAGGAATATGTCAGATAGAGAACAACTGTAAACGATTTGTAAACAGATTATCTGATTATTTGTTTGTTTTGTCCAGAAAATTGAATCAATTAGCTTCATTTAGTGAAATTTATTGGGATAAGTCTTGTAAATGATTTTTTTTGTTATACATTTGTGGCTCAAATTAAAAAACAAAAAAATTAAAAATAAATATACTATGTATTGGACATTAGAATTGGCCTCAAAATTGGAGGATGCTCCATGGCCGGCAACAAAAGATGAATTGATAGATTATGCAATGCGTTCCGGTGCTCCACTTGAAGTAATTGAAAATCTTCAGGAAATGGAGGACGAAGGTGAAATTTACGAAAGCATTGAAGATATTTGGCCTGATTATCCTAGTAAGGAAGATTTTTTCTTCAACGAGGAAGAATATTAATAGCCTTCAGATAGGTTAATGGATTTAATTCAAGCGGGATGAGCAAGAGTCATTGTTTATCCCGCTTGTGTTTTTAAGAATAGTTTCAAATAGATAATTTATTGAGTTATGAAGAAGATTCTTTTATTGGCATTTACCGTTTTATTCATTAATGTGGTATTTGCAGGAGAACTTGTGTCAGAGAAAGCGGATTCTCCGGTAAAACATTTGACTAAGCAAGAATTCATAGAGAAAGTCTATAATTACGAAAAGAATCCGGATAAATGGATATATGAAGGCAATATGCCTGCTATTATAGACTTTTACGCTACTTGGTGTGGACCTTGTAAAGCAATAGCCCCCATTCTGGAGGAATTGGCAAAGGAATATGCTGGAAAAATTGTGATATATAAAATAGATACGGACAAAGAAAGGGAATTGGCAGCAGCATTTGGTATTTCAAGCATTCCTACACTGCTGTTTATTCCAGCTAAAGGAGATCCACAGGTGGCACAAGGAGCTTTACCGAAAGAAAGCCTTAAACGTGCCATTGATGAGTTCCTCTTAGGGAATAAATGATTTGACACTCCTGCATTTAATAAGAACTTTATTGCCGTTGTTCAGAGTCGTGGCAAAGATATATGTGTCACCACCGTCTTTAAGCTTAAGCTTTTTTCTCAGCTCGTCAACGCTGCAAGGAAAGTTTCTTATAGTGATATTTGCTTTCTCAAGGTCTTTAAGAAAGGCCTTGAGTTCTTTTTTCCCGAATGTTGATACTTCGATTACTTTAAATCTTCTTCCCGGAAAATCAACTACCTCGTTCGAGGTATAAAGGTGGCTGTTGGGATGTAATTTATCTACTCCGTATCTTGCAGACAATAGTTTGAATGGACTCGCTTTTAGTATGGCGGCACCAGGTTCATATAAATATTTGCCTATAGTGTCCGTATATCTGATTTCAGTATTTTTTTCTTCAGAGTATGTAAACCGGAATTCTTGTGGGGTAGCATTGTTAACGAATTGTTTACAACATATTTCTGCTTTATCCGCGATATTATTTTCGGGCTCAGAATGTTTTGTCATTCTGATAACAAGTTCTTTACACTCGTTGTTTACTGATACAATGTGTATATCACTAATGTGTGTAAGTTCTTTTAAGGCATTATGTATGTCGAGCATAGGCGATAGCTTAATCAATACAGTCCTGCCTTTCTCTACTAATTTTCTCTCCAGTTTACAGATATCCGGTTCACAGTCCGATATTGCAACAGTCTTGCCACCATTGCTGTTTCTTCTTGCAGGGTCGATAAATATACAGTCTACGGTATTCATATGGTCGAGGAAATCAACTCCGTCAGTGTTGCAGAACTCTATGTGATTGGCTCCTAAAACCTTGAAATTATGTTTTGCTATTTCACATAATTCTTCTTGTCTTTCTACATAATATGCATGATTGAATTGTCTTGAGATGAAGTAAAAATCCACTCCGAATCCAGCCGTTAGATCTGCGAATGTTTCACCGCTTACCAATGACGCTTTATATCGGGCTGTGATTTCCGAAGAGCACTGTTCCATTGGCAAGTGTTTGGGATATATTATATTCTCCTGTTCTGCCCATGAAGGAATCTTCTTTTCAGCAATTTGCCGTCCCGAAATCTGTTTAACGGCTTCATTTATATCTATATCGGGATAGTTTTTTGCTTTTAATGCCAGCACTCTTATATCGTCATTCCTGTGTTCTGAAATGAATTTAACAGTTTTAGGTGATAATTCTATCATACTGTGAAGTGTAAATATTGTGAAATATGTTACAAAGATACTCTTTTTTGTTTATATATGCCTTTTCAGTTATGGTAATATACCAAGCATATTGATATAGTTAGTACCATTTAAAGATTAAAATTGTTTAAAATCTTTTGAGTTCAAGAAAATATTCATACCTTTGCGACCGCAAAGTTAGAAACTACTAATCGGAATGTAGCGCAGTTGGTAGCGCACTACGTTCGGGACGTAGGGGTCGGGC
>Reeses_p1__coassemble_3054_pt1 | contig 5863 bp, 8 predicted proteins | sample Reeses_p1__metabat2_high_PE_011 | metagenome-assembled genome bin Reeses_p1 | reverse complement strand
ATGCGCATATCTTTGTTGCATAATAATAACTGGAAAAACTAAAAAGTATGAACAATAAATATAAATACTATTTGATCAGTGGACCGATTTTAGCCTTAGGCCTTATGCTCGGTGCAGCAATCGGAGCAAATGTTGGAAACATTAAAATAGGAATAGCCTTTGGAATACTCGTCGGAGTTCTTATTAGTACATTGTACATTTTCCTGGTTGTTTATACAAAAAAGAAGTAATCAAATTTGACTATTTAAATAAATAGAATTACGAATAAGATTATGCCTGATAAAAAACTTGTAAGATATTGCGAGGTTATTTCTGTGATAACAATAATAGCCGCAGCTATGTACGGATTTCCTAATATACTGGAACTTTGTTATGAGATGGGAAAAGATGATAGCGGGACATTTATATGGCACGCCCTCGTAGTGGGTATAGAAAGCTATGCCATAATGTTTATTGGTGTTCTTTCATACGTTATGGTATATAATGTAAGAAAAGGAAACATTTTCAGCAGGGTAAATAAACGTATCCTGAATGCTATAGGAATTTCAACTACATTATCTGGAGTACTGATAAGTGTTATATCTCATTTAAGTCCTCTTGAAATGCCTACTGAAGTATGTGTACTGTTTATAATATTAGGTATGATGTTTGTGCTTATAGCCTATATTTTTGAGATAGGGATACGTATGAAAGAAGAACAGGAATTGACATTTGATAGATTAAAAACTGACATATATGCCTATAATAGTAAACTTGGATGTAATGATGGCGAAATGTAAGATTTCGCTTGGTGAACTGGCAGAACGTATAGACCTTACTCCGGCAAACCTTTCCATACTTAAAACTGGAAAGTCCAAAACTATTCGCTTCTCTACTTTGGAGGCTATCTGTAAGGAACTTGACTGCCAGCCTGGAGATATATTAGAGTATAGAGAAAAATAAATTCTAATTATATGATAAAAAAATATTTTCGTTATATATTCCGCATACTGTCAATCCTATTTATTTGTGTGCTTATATATCTTGTTTACATAATCTTTTGGATTAGAAACTTCAATGTAGAACAAAGCAAAGCTGTTGAAAATATAAGTGTAGATTTACACCAGACCTTCCCGATAATCCGTGATCCGAACGGTTGTTTTGGAGTCGTTGCTACAGTAAACGATCAATATACTGATACACTCTTATTTGATACACAAGCATCTACTTCGCTTGCCAAGCAAGAAGTTCTTGACCGATATGAAGCGGAATACTGGAAGCGAAAGCCTATGCCAACGTTTAACTTCTACAAACAAGTCTATTTCTCAAAACTGTATAAAGTGAATGATATCACTCTTGGAAATGGGAAATTGGAAGGAGTTATTTTCACGTCAGTCCCGAAAGATAACGGTATGTATAATGCGCTTTACAGACCGGTATTAGGACGGGCCATCATGGAAAACATAGGTTGGAAATTTGACTTGGATAGCAATGAAATAGTCATGTTTGCACCAGACAATGAACAGTTGTTGCAACATGAGAGTAAAGAGTTCACTCTTGCAAAAGAAGGCGTAAATGATTTACAGCTGTATAGTGAACAGACCGATACTTTGAACGTGATGTTTGATTTGGGTTCGAATTATGACATCATAATAGACAAGAACGTTTATGAGACGCTACTAAAACGCCAAACACCGAGAATGTATACCAACTATCGTAGAGAGGGGCTAACTGATACCATTGCGGAGTTTCATGACATTACCGTGTTTTGTAATGGGATAGCCATACCAGACTGTACGTTAAGTTACATACCATCGATTGACAGAAATGTTGCTGGCAACATCTTTGCCGGAAAGATCAATTTCATACTTGCTAATGGTGACCTATATATAAAACAACGTACTGATAGTGCACTTCAGGTCATTCAAGACGGACTATCCCCACTCGGTTTACGCCTTAATGTCCGCAACAATACTATTTGTGTTACGGCATTGGAAATAAATGGACCGGCAGAAAAAGCAGGGTTAATGTTAAGTGATAAGGTTATTGCTATTGATAAAGGAGCAATCGAATTCGACATAATGTCCGTTTCAAGCGGCAGATTAGAATCATATATCCGACAAGCAAAGAGCCTTACTTTGGAGATAGAGCGTAATGGGGAAAGGAAGATATTTGTTATCATGCGGAAAAGGATAAGTATCTAACTTGTCTTTGGTTGAATAAATAATGGAGGATAAAAAGGTTATGTTTATGTGTTATATTGAAAAGAAAAATAGAATACCTCTTTGGGGTGATTTGCTGCTTTTAATTTTGGGTTTCTTTTTTGGAGCCTTGATAGCAGAGGAATGCACTTTGTCTTTATTGGGCTCAACTGGTTATGAAAATGACCATTATTATTTATTGTCTGCTATACTGTCCTGTTCAATGGTGTCTTTGGTTGTCTTGTTTTTGCATTGTATCATAGACATACGTCCTTTAAGCGAACTAGGCCTGTGTTCTTTTAATAAGTTAAGAAAATTTTCTAAGATTATTATATTGTGGACTGTTATAGTATTCACTCTCGGACTGATAATTTGTATATTGAGTGGTTCAGCAAATATATCAGCAGTTCAATTACATTGGAAAGATTTATCTTTAAGTCTGATAATGTTCATTTTTGGTGCTTTTTATGAGGAAATTCTTATAAGGGGTTATTTGTTGACACGTTTATATCGGTCTGGTTTGAATATCTGGATAAGTTTAAGTATAACCTCTCTCATATTTTCTGCTTTACATCTAGCAAATCCTGATATGAGTATCTGTTCAGTTGTTAACCTTTTTTTAGGTGGTTTTTTTGATGGCTGTATTTTTTTATTGTCCGGAAGTCTTTGGACGGCTGTAATTTCACATTGTGCATGGAATTGGCTACAAGGTTCTATTTTTGGTTTCAATGTCAGTGGTGGAGAATTTTATCAATCACTTATAACATTAGAATACCCTTCTTACAATTTAATAAATGGTGGATTGTTTGGATTTGAAGGTTCTATTATATGTACGATATTATTACTTCCTTCTGTTTTTGTATTAATAAAACTTGTATCTAAGAATCTTAAGGAAAATTAATGATTTGAAACTGAAGTTTATAATTTCAGGTATTCTGATTGCCGCTATTGGGCTGGTATTGTCACACACATACCGTCCGTATGTGTATGAGAACCATATCAATGATTTTCATCTGGCAGATGTTATAGGCAGTGTCGTTTGCGTACCTGCTGCAGTACTATGCGCCTATGGCATTGATAGCAGATACTCGATAAAGCAATACACAATAGGGGCTGCAATAGCTTATATTGCATACGAGTTTCTCGGACTTTTCCATATACATGGCATCTTCGATGTATATGATATTATTGTCATAATAATAAGCAGCCTTGTGTTTTACCGATTATGTCTGTTTTTTGGAGTTTCAAGCGGGAGATAGATGGTAAATTCCGTAAATTCTCCTTCTGTGCTGTTGACGAATATTCTTCCCTCATGTGCCTTAATCACCTGGTCTACAAAGTTCAGGCCCAGTCCGAAGCCTGAAGCTCCGTTCCTGCGGCTGCGCTTTGCCGCCGCTGCACGTTCGTATTTCTGGAAAATGACTTTCTGGTCGGCTTCTGATATTCCCAGCCCATTGTCACGTACTTTCAGGATGGTGTAGCGTTCGCTCTCTTCAGCCGTGATGTTTATTTCCACACTCTCCTTTGAGTACTTGATGGCATTGTCAATCAGATTGCTTAATACTTCACCCAGATAATCGTTGTCGGCATAAGCTGTTTTGGCCTGCAGGCTAATGATAAAGTTTACGGGTTTCTGTGCTTTGGCCTTGAATTTTTCGGTCAGTTTCTCTATTATAGGAGTAAGCTCAACTTCTGTCTTGTTCATCTCCAGTTTATGGTTCTCCAGCTTTGAGATGGTAAGTATCTTGTTTGTTAGAGCAAACAAGTGGTCTGTTTCGCTTTCCGCTATGTTCATGTATTTGTTTTTTATCTCGGGTTTGCCTTCCAGTCTTCCGCTTTTCAGCATATCCTGCACCATCATAATTGTGCTTAGAGGTGTTTTCATGTCATGCACCATGGCGTATGAGAAGTCTTCACGGATTTGGGATATCTTATTCATTTTTGATATTATCCTTACTTGATAGATTATGCAGAATACTACAAAAATGAGAAGTATAGTTGTGGAAACTAAGAGTATCCCCATTTTTTGAAAAAAGAATTTATTTGGATTTATAATTTGGGCTTTAATAACATATGAGAAGTCACTCCTAATAGGGATTTTCTGTGTTTCAATATAAAAAAATGAATAATGTGCGTTCCCTTTATTTTGTATAATACTATCCCCTTTTAATAGATATAGACAAAAGTGATTATTAATATTTTCTTCTTCTAGAATCTGTTTATAATATTTTGCTATTGTATCCAAAGAAATAGGTTTCCCAAGTTCATCTAATGATTCTTGCATATAAGCAAATTCCGGTATATCTTTTCCGCTATCACTTTGGGGCCTACTTTTAACCATTGTTCCTTGTGGTAAAGAACTTAATCTGGAAAATGTTTCAGCATCAATAGCATTCTCTAACAGATGACTTGTTTTAAATACTATTTCATTTTTGTTAAATTGGTACGAACTGTATAACCATATAATTTGTATTAGGACTAATATAAAAAGACCAGATATCGTTATTATTTTTATATATTTTCTCATTTAGCAGTTTTATTGCAAAGTTAATAACATTATGCAGATATATAACTAAAGTTCTCGCAGAAAACTTCTTAACCTAAAGATAACGTATTGATAACATAAACTCTTGTTCTTAGCGCATACCTTTGCAGCATAAGAAATAACAAAAGAAGTCTAACTTAAAAATTAAATTATTATGATAGCAGAATTAATCATTTCAGCAGTAGCGTCAGTGTCTTTATCAACTCCTAAAGTAGTTTATAATGTAGCCTCTGAAGATAAGAAAGTTACAAATATTGAGGCCTATTCTGTAAGTGATGGAAAATATCTTAAACGTATGTATAAGATAAACTTTATCTATAACGCAGATGGTGAAGTTACCGATAAGAATACTTATCAGTGGGATGAAAGAAATTCCGGTTATATATTGAAGGATACTGAGAAGTTTACCAAATAAAATCCTTCAATTTCTCTCTTAAAAGTTTAACTCTATAATCTCTGATATTCTGTATGTTTTATACCGGATATCAGAGATTTTTATGGATATACATGGTGTATTATACGTATATGATATCGTCGCTGTGATAAAACAGCATTGTGCTTTACAGATTATGCTTGTCGTTTGGAGTTTCAAGCGGCAGGTAGATGGTAAATTCCGTAAATTCTCCTTCTGTGCTGTTTACGAATATTCTTCCCTCATGCGCCTTTATCACCTGGTCAACAAAGTTCAGGCCCAGTCCGAATCCGAAAGCTCCGTTCTTGCGGCTACGCTTTGCCGCCGCTGCACGTTCGTATTTCTGGAAAATTATTTTCTGGTCGGCTTCGGATATACCCAGACCATTGTCGCGTACTTTCAGGATGGTGTAGCGTTCGCTTTCTTCCGTCGTGATATTTATTTCCACACTCTCCTTTGAGTATTTGATGGCATTGTCAATCAGATTGCTTATTACTTCACCCAGATAATCGTTGTCGGCATAAGCTGTTTTGGCCGGCAAGCTGATGATAAAGTTTACAGGTTTCTGTGCTTTTGCCTTGAATTTCTCGGTCAGTTTCTCTATTATCGGTGTAAGCTCAACTTCTGTTTTATTCATCTCCAGTTTATGGTTTTCCAGCTTAGAGATGGTCAGTATCTTGTTGGTGAGAGCAAACAGATGATCTGTCTCGCTTTTTGCTATACTCA
>Reeses_p1__coassemble_2662_pt1 | contig 6586 bp, 2 predicted proteins | sample Reeses_p1__metabat2_high_PE_011 | metagenome-assembled genome bin Reeses_p1 | reverse complement strand
TGACTGCTCTACTGACAACATAGGATTGCATTTAAAGAATATATTTTCTTCTGAAGAACTATCCAAAGAAGCAGTTACCGAGAAAAACTCGGTAACTGCTTCTGACGGAAAAAACTATCAGACTATGTTCTACAATCTCGATGCCATAATATCAGTGGGATATAGAGTAAATTCCAAACGTGCAATAATGAATTAATATAATACCATGTCATTCACAGAAGACAATTATGAAAAAGCGGTGATAGCGCTGTTCGAGCAGATGGGGTACACTCATCTTTACGGTCCTGACATAGAGAGGGATTATTATGTTCCGTTCTATGAAGAACTGCTAACGGACTGTCTGAGCACCGTAAACAGGGGGAAACCGCAAACGGCTATAAACGAGGCTGTTGCAAAACTGAAAGATATAGACACGGGAAGCCTAACTCAGAAGAACGAGCTTTTTATGGACTATCTGCAACACGGAATAGAGGTTTCATACTTCGACGGTAAGGAGCAACGGAACGACATTGTATATCTGATAGACTATGAACATACGGAACGCAACGATTTCAAGATAGTAAACCAGTGGACTTTTGTGGAACATTCGGAGAAGCGTGCGGACATAGTGATATTCATAAACGGACTGCCGCTTGTGGTTATAGAGCTGAAATCTCCTTCGAGGGAGGAAACGGACGCTTCGGAAGCGTATCTGCAACTCAGAAACTATATGAAAGAAATTCCGTCGCTTTTCATATATAATGTTTTCTGCGTGATGAGCGACATGGCATGTTCGAAGGCAGGAACGCTTACGAGCAAGGAAGACCGATACATGGAATGGAAAACCAAGGACGGCGACTATGAGAGTGCGGATTTTGCCGACTATGATACTTTCTTCGAGGGTATATTCCAAAAGGAAAGGCTTCTGGATATTATAAGGAACTTTGTCTGTTTCTCGAAGGATGAAGCCGGTGCGGCGAAGATTCTTGCAGGATATCATCAGTATTTTGCGGTTAAGAAAGCTATAGAGAGAACAAAAATTGCGGTACAGAATGACGGTAAGATTGGTGTGTTCTGGCATACGCAGGGAAGCGGAAAATCTCTTTCTATGGTTTTCTACGCTCATCTGCTGCAGGACGAGATTTCACAACCTACAATAGTGGTAATTACGGACAGAAACGACCTTGACGACCAGCTATATACACAGTTTGCGAAGTGTAAGGATTTCTTGCGTCAGGTACCAGTACAGGCCAAGAGCCGTGATGACCTGAAATCGCTGTTGGCAGGACGCGAGGCAAACGGTATTGTATTCACCACCATGCAGAAATTCGAGGAATCCGCCGAGCCTTTGTCGCTCAGAAAAAACATTGTAGTAATGACTGACGAGGCGCACCGCGGACAGTACGGCTTTGAAGAGAAAATCCGCATGACCAAGAATGAGAAGGGCGAAGATATTGCAAAACGTGTAATAGGTACAGCAAGGATTATTCATGACTGTCTGCCGAACGCATCGTACATCGGTTTTACAGGTACGCCGATATCTACCAAGGACAGGGATACGGTAGAAGTCTTCGGAAACTATATCGACATCTATGACATGACGCAGGCTGTGGCCGACGGTGCTACCTGTCCTGTATATTACGAATCGCGCGTGATAAATCTTAATCTGGACGAAGCTACACTGAAGGCTATCGACGACGAATATGATTTGCTTGCCGAAGAAGGTGCTACGGAGGAACAGATTGAGAAAAGCAAGAAGGAGATGTCGCACCTGGAAGAGATTCTTGGTGCGCCGGAAACGATAGATTCTCTGTGCAGAGACATACTGAAACACTACGAAGAGAACAGGCAGTATGAACTTACGGGAAAGGCCATGATTGTGGCTTATTCGCGACCTATAGCAATGAGTATCTATCACAAGCTGCTGGAACTGCGTCCTGACTGGGATGAAAAGGTAAAGGTGGTAATGACGGGCAGCAATAAGGACCCGGAAGAGTGGCACGACATTATTGGCAACAAACAATATAAGAAGGAACTTGCAAAACGCTTCAAGGACAATAACGACCCGATGAAGATTGCCATCGTAGTGGATATGTGGCTGACAGGGTTTGATGTTCCGTCACTGGCTACGATGTATGTGTATAAGCCTATGAGCGGACACAACCTGATGCAGGCTATAGCACGTGTGAACAGGGTTTTCAATGGAAAAGCGGGCGGACTTGTGGTGGACTATATAGGTATAGCTAAGGCTCTGAAAGAGGCCATGCACGACTATACACGACGCGACCGCGAGAAATTCGGTAATCCGGACATCAAGGAAACGGCCTTACTCAAATTCAGGGAAAAATTAGAGGTTTGCCGTGACTTGTTCCACGGCTACGATTACAGTAACTTCCTGACTGAATCGGACCTGGAACGCGCTCAAGTCATAAAAGGGGGACTAAACTTTATAATGTCGCCGGACAAGCTGGAACTGCGTCAATCGTTCATGAAAGAGGCTATGCTTCTGCATAATTCGCTTACCCTATGTCGCAGTCTGCTTAACGCTCAACAACGGAATGAGGCCTCTTTCTTTGAGGCTGTCCGTACCCTGCTCACACGAATGACAGGAAAAGGAAAAATCTCCAAACGTGATATTAATGCAAGAATCAGCGAACTGCTCAAACACAGTATCAGGAGCGAAGGGGTGATTAATCTTTTCTCTGACGTAAAAGCTGAATTCTCATTATTCGATGCGGCTTTCCTTGACGATATTTCCAAGATGAAGGAAAAGAACATAGCGGTAGAGCTGTTGAAGAGGTTGCTGGCCGAACGTGTGACTTTGTACCAGAAGACGAATATAGTACAGGCTGAAAAGTTCTCAGACTTATTGAACCGTTCATTATCGAATTACCTTAAAGGATTGATAACCAACGAAGAGGTAATACAGGAACTTTTGGCACTGGCAAAGGAAATTTCATCATCCGAGGCTGCCGGAAATGACTTGGGACTGACACGTGAGGAGAAATCTTTCTACGATGCACTGACCAAACCTCAGGCTGTACATGATGTATATACAAACGAGGAACTGGTTGCCATGACCAAGGAGCTGACAGAGATTCTACGGAAGAACCGTACCATCGACTGGCAGAAAAAGGAATCGGCACGTGCAGGTATGCGCAAAATGATAAAGCGTCTGCTGAAGAAATATAATTATCCACCGGGAGAAGCTGCTAATGCTCTTGAAACCGTTATTCGCCAGTGCGAGCAGTGGACGGACAATGAAGCTGTCGCAAACGAGCCGAAAACATATAGTCTGAATGAAAGTTATTATTCCATGGCTGCCGAGAATCCGACGATTTACAACGGTAGATAACAGTAAAAAATATATACTTATTTGAGTTAATTACAATAAGAACATCGTATTAGAACATGAAAGGAAAAACGATCTTAATTACCGGTGCCACAAGCGGCATAGGTGAAGGCTGCGCAAGAAAATTCGCGGCCATGGGAAGCAGACTTATACTGAACGGACGAAATACTGAAAAACTGGAAAGTCTGAAACAGGAACTTGAAAAGACAGGAACAGAAGTCGTAACTCTTCCATTCGATGTTAGAAACCGTGAAGAAATGCGTAATGCCATAGACTCTCTGCAAGGAGAATGGAAGAATATAGATGTTCTGATAAACAATGCCGGTCTGGTTTTGGGCATTGATAAAGAACACGAAGGTTCATTGGACGAATGGGACGTAGTGATAGACACCAACATCAAAGGACTACTGGCAATGACACGCATGATTGTTCCGGGTATGGTGAAACGCGGATGCGGACACATTATTAATATAGGTTCCATAGCAGGTGACGCGGCATACGCCGGCGGCAGTGTTTACTGTGCTACCAAGGCCGCAGTAAAAGCACTCTCGGACGGACTCCGCATAGACCTTGTCGATACTCCGCTAAGAGTAACCAATATCAAGCCGGGAATGGTTGAGACCAACTTCTCCGTTATCCGTTTCCGTGGAGACAAAAACAAGGCAGATGCCGTTTACGATGGGCTGAAACCACTTACAGGTGACGACATAGCCGATGTGGTTTATTACGCAGCATCAGCCCCTGCTCATGTACAGATAGCAGAAGTTCTGGTCATGCCTACTTATCAGGCTACAGGAACTGTATGCCACAGACAAAAATAAATTGCATACACTTACCATAAAAGCTAAGAAGTATAATCCAAAACAGCGTTTAAATACCATTTAAATACTATTTAAACAGTACTCAGATAAGATATAGTAACATGGCAGAACAATTCGGAAAAACATGGTGGGGCAGCGAATGGCTCCGCTCGCTTACTCATATAGACTATGATAACCGTATTCCTCGCGGAGCTACATACGCACGCAAAGGAAACGTTATAGACATAAAACTGAAGGACAATATCATCACTGCAAAAGTGTCAGGAAGCAGGATAACACCATATAAGGTCAATATCATCATTCCTCCTTTCTTCCCGGAACAGATTGACGCGCTGATGAATGAACTAATCAAGTATCCGGGCATTATATCACGGTTGATGAACAGGGAGATGGCCCCGGAAATCATGTCAATAGCCAGAAGCTGCGGACTCAAGATTTTCCCTGAAAAATGGACCGACCTGAAAATGCAATGCAACTGTCCGGACTGGGCCGTGCCATGCAAACACCTTGCTGCCGTAATCTACATGTTCAGCCGCGAGATTGACAATAATCCATTCATTGTGTTCAGTATGCACAATGTAGATATTATGGAAGAGCTTAAGAAACGCGGAATATTTATCGAAGAGACCAGCAATGATTTATCAATACAAAACATAAAGGAGGTGGTAAGAACAAAAGGCTCTAGGGAAGTAAGCCATGAGGAACCTGTGTTCAAAAGAATAGACTTCTCAAAACTGACTGACAAGTCGGAAGCCTTGCTCATGCTCCTGGCAGAAAACCCTCCTTTCTCCACTACAGGGGATTTCAAAGAAAAATACTCGACTGAAATAATGCGAGCAAAGAAGAATGTACAACGATTCTTCTCAAGGAGGCTTGACGCTTCGGGACTTTTCCCTCAAACGGACATCATCTCAGGCAAGGAGATTAAAGCCGATAGAGAATTTTCATTACAGTTTGACAGCAATCTGAAATGGAAAGTAATGAACATCAGCTATGAGGGACAGGAACCGCTAACGGACTTTTTTGACGACGGTTCATTGCCTCTGGCTCTGTTGAATATAAACCCTGACTTTCTGCCCGACTATCATCCTTCGGTCATAGCTCTGAACCAGGCTCTGATATGTTCACTGCATCTGCTGTCGAAAGGAGCAGTAGCACCACAGATACTTCAGCTTTCAAGTAAAGAGTACGCCATCAGGTGGATTCCGGCTTATATCGACAGCCAGGTAAGACAACTAATGGATATGCTTGAAGATATTATTCCCGACAAACTGCTGGAATTCAGACCGGTGGAACGTAAAACAGGAAAATTTATTTACAACAAGGGAGAGTGGATTGTGTCGTTCTTCCTAGGAAAACTCATAAACAGACTTACGGCCGATAGCCTGAAATTGCCTGTAGAGGAATTATTCTTCAAGGAGAGACACCTTCCCTTCAGCGGTGTGGGAGAAAAAGAAACGCCGGGCGGAATAAAATCATGGATAGCATCATACTCGCTCACCGAATCAGACTACCGACCTGTTCTCTATGTAGAAGAAAGTACCGATGGCGGTTTCGACATTACCGTTGGCGTGGAAAACACACGCGAACCGGAAAAGGAAGTCACTGCACTGTCCGATATACTCTCACAACCCGAATATGAGCACGAACGCTTCACCATTCTGAGAAGCTTCACCCTGCTGGCAGGAATGATGAAAGACCTCAACGGATATATTGCTAATGGAGCAAAACAAGCTTTACACTACACCGAAAAGACATTCCTGCCCGTAATACTCGAAATAATACCTGCTGTAAGGATTCTTGATTTCAAGGTTTTCATGCCTAAATCGCTTCAGCAACTCATACGTCCGAAAGCATCATTGTTGCTGAAAAAGAAATCCGGAAGTGAGAAAGGCTTCCTGAGCCTTGCCGATTTGTTCGCCTTCGACTGGGAAGTGGCACTTGGCAATGAGATAGTGTCGATGGAAGAGTTCATGAAACTGCAGAAGAATGCCGGAGGACTGATAAAATTCAAGCAGAAATATATCTATACCGATGCAGAAACTCTGGAAAAGCTTCATGACGCTTTCCACAAGATGGATAAACTCACTCCGGCACAGTTGCTGCAGGCCGCCCTAACAGAGGAATACAACTCTGCACCTATACGCCTTACAGACGATGTGCGACAACTTATCAAGGAATTGACCGAACAGGAGAACATTGCCCTTCCACGGAAACTTAACGTGCAACTGCGTCCATACCAGGAACGCGGATTCTCGTGGATGTACCGAAATATGCGCATAGGATTCGGTTCCGTGCTTGCCGATGACATGGGATTGGGTAAGACACTGCAGGCTATAACTCTTATTCTGAAACTGAAAGAAGAGGGAGCATTGAAGGAAGGCAAAGTCATCATAGTTGTACCTACGGGTCTGCTCACGAACTGGCAAATGGA
>Reeses_p1__coassemble_2274_pt1 | contig 7609 bp, 8 predicted proteins | sample Reeses_p1__metabat2_high_PE_011 | metagenome-assembled genome bin Reeses_p1 | reverse complement strand
AAGCATAGTGTAGAAGCCTTCAATCAAAAGGTTTGACTGAAAATGTCCGAATGAAGCACTCCAGTCCACCGAACCGCTGAAACTGTTTGAACGCTCCGGCTTCAATCCTTCCGCCATACGGATTATCATGGCCTCACCACCTACAGCAGCAACATGCAAGTCTTCATCATAAGCCTGTGGAGCACGGAAACCTGTAGACCATGTCAAACGTCCCTGTATATTATCCGATGGTTTCCACAGCGCATTTACTCGAGGACTGAAAATCACATTATCCACGAGATTATGCTTGTCAAGACGGAATCCGGCCAACAAAGTAAACTTATCCATTTTCCACTCGTTCTGAGCATAGGCACTCGCCACTTTTACATCCTGCTTTAGGTCGCGGTTATATCCTGCCATTATATCGTGCAATGTATTATACTGATATTCCAGACCTCCAGTGAAAGTAGCCGGAGAGAAAAGACAGTTGTCCATATTGCCAACATACATGGCTCCACCTACGGCAGTCAAATCATCGGTAGTTCCGTATGCCTTACCCGGATCATCAAGTTCCTGAGTACCATAATAACTGTTGCGGTCGGTATGCTGGACAGAACCATAAACAGAGAGTTTATGACGGTATTCATTGAAAAATACATCGTATGTCAAACCACCGCTATTAATAATGTGCTTAGTCTGCTCGCAGATATCTGCCTCATGAGGCTGAAGATTGAAATTGCTTCCTCCACGTCTGAATTCATTTGTAGTATGATATTCCAAGCTGATACGGCTGAAATGAGTAGGACGATAATATGCTCTAAGTCCGAAAGTATTCATGTTCAATTTTCCAAGTTCAGAAAAGCCATCGCCATCAGCATCATACGGATTTCTGTTTCTGTATGATTGATACAACGCTATACCGTATGTATTGTCAGAAGATACAAGCGAAGCATTTGCTCCCATATACTGTTCCCAGGATTTACCACCGAGATTAGACATATTGGTAGAAACCTGGAAAGAATTGTTCACTGGGTCTTTCGTAATGATATTGATAGTACCACCAACTGCATTTGCACCGAAAAGAGCCGAGCCACCACCACGCACTACCTCTACCCTCTCAATCATATTCACAGGAATCTGCTCAAGACCATATACCCCTGACAATGCACTCATCACCGGACGGCTGTTGATAAGTATCTGAGAGTATGGACCTTCAAGGCCATTGATACGCACCTGAGGGAAACCGCAGTTCTGACAGTTATTCTCAACACGCAATCCCGACTGATAACTCAACGATTTTGCCAAATCAGTAGAGTTTACCATCTCAAACAGTTTGTTGTTCATTACGTTCACTACAACCGGAGCGAGTTTTCTGCTTGTTTCATTTCTGTTGGCAGAAACCACTACTTCATCTGTCATTATAGTTTCTTCAGAAAGTACAAAATGTACATCTACAGTATATTCGTTGCTCACATTCACCTCTTTAGTCTGCTGTGCATATCCCACAGAATTCACTTTAAGAGTATATTTCCCGGCAGGAACTTTCTTCAGTTTGAAGTATCCGTCTGCATCCGTCACAGTTCCGGCACCTGTTTCAACTATCAATACTGTGGCATATGGAAGACTGTTTTCTGTACCTTTTTCTATTACATGCCCTGTTATTACGTTACCCTCTTTCACAGGGCTGTTATCGACTCCGGCAGCCATACTTACTATAGCGCACACCAAAGCCGAAATGAATATTGTAAGTTTCTTCATTTCTTTCTTAAAGTTTTAAATTGATAAAAAGTTACGACATATTGCCTCATATCCATAAAGAATTACGGACACGAAAAGTCAGAACACCATTATTGATGTCTTATTAAAATAAATGAAATGAAGAATAAGGAGGGGCACGAAGACCTATGCCGGACTCGAACTCCGGCAACAGACATGTAGGAACATGTTCTGTATAATCAATAAGTAATACCGGTTGAAACGGTGAACACACAAACTGAGAACCGGACGCTTCCAATGAATGGAAATCAGTGAGATAATGAAGAACTAAAGTCTGTCCTGCTGTATGTGTGTGCTGGTCCGAAAATGGATGCGAATGCACCACCATTACACCGTTCACTACGTGTACGTGGGCATAGGCAGAGATTATGGCATAGTACACCACAAATACAGTGAGAAACAGCGATGCTGTTATCCTAATCCATGTACGAGTATTTATAGTCATAATCCTTTATAATATTTCCATTTTTTTGATTTCGGATGCAAAGATACACAAAATACCACTGACAGCAAGCTTATCACTGTATATTAATAGCAAAATACATACTTTTAGGTATATGTATAAAAGATTTTCCGTATATTTGAATAATATAGAATGCGTTTTAGCAAAAAAATCAAGCAAGCTTGTTTTTCTGCATTCAACTTTCATTATATTTGTTATAATATTGAAATATGAAGAATATGATAACTGAAGTATCAACATCAGATGCAATACAGATAACTGCTATATACAACTACTATGTACGTGAAAGTGTAGCCACATTCGATACGGAAGAATGGAATGTAGAAAAAATGTCCGAACGCATTCAGTCGCTTTCATCATCTTACCCATACCTGGTCTACAGAACACCGGAAGGCAATATAGCCGGATATTGCCATGTTCATCCATGGAAAGAGAAAGATGCCTACAGCCGTACACTTGAAACTACAGTCTACATTTCACCGGAATATACAGGCAAGGGAATCGGGAAAGCACTTATGGAGGAACTTATCAGCATATGCCGTAAAAGAAACTACCTTGCACTTATAGCATGCATCACGGAAGGTAACGAAAGCAGTTTCAAACTCCATGAAAGATTAGGTTTCGAACGTGTATCACATTTCAAGAAAGTAGGAATGAAGTTCGGAAGATATTTAGACGTGATAGACTATGAATTGATTCTTTAACCATAAAAACAGAAACAAAATGTACGAAGACATATTTCAAGTAAAATCAAATAATATAATCCCAAGCCAAGGCAGAATTATTATTGCATCTCCACTGCTTAATGACTATCATTTCTCACGTACAGTGATTCTTATGGTAAATCACGACGAAAATGGAGATATGGGAGTGGTACTTAACAAGGATTTCCGCTATCACGTTTCATTGAATGACCTTGTAAAAGACCTTGAGGACATTCCTTCAATACCAGTATATAAAGGAGGACCGGTGGGACGTGACACAATGTTCTTCATACATGACATTGAAGAAATAAAAGATTCACTCCCTCTTGGCAACGGTTTGTTTATGAACGGTGATTTCAATCAGATGCTGGATTATATCAAGTCTGGTAGACAATACGAAGACAGGGTACGATTCTATCTTGGATATGCCGGATGGGGAAAAGGATAGCTGCAAGCCGAAATGGATGAAGACACTTGGATTGTAAGCGAACTTTCAAAAAACAGACTGTTCAAGGAAAACTACAGAACATTATGGCAAAACACTCTCAACGATATGGGAGAGCCATACTGTACATGGGCAAAATATCCGGCTATTCCATCAATGAATTGACAAACAGTCTATTGAGGTTCTGCAAATTTCTGGAACATACAGACATCATAATACTTCTGCCCACGGCGAATCCATGACTTAAGTACGGCTGTTTCTGTAAATCCACAAGAACGGAATACATTGAGCGCAGCTTCATTATCACATCTTACATAAGCATAAATCTGATGTATCCCCAAGAAATCAAAACAATGCTCCTCCATCAAACGAAGAGCATTACGACCTATTCCTCTTCCACGAAAATCACGCAAAACAACTATACCCACTTCGGCCTTACTGTTGCGGACATCAAAATCGAACACATCCACTATACCGGCTATTTTCCCGTCAGGCAATGAAATCATCAACCTAAGCTGTCTGTCAGTATATATATCGTTGGCATTGCCGGCTATATACTGTTTCATCTGGTAGCGCGTATATGGTCCGGTGTTTTCACTGTTATGAGTCCACAGGTCCGGGTCATTTTCTATAGCCAGCATAACCTCCAGGTCTTCAGGTTCTGGCGCACGGAGAGTAATACTTTGAATCATACTTCCTCCTCTTCTTCTTTAGTCAAATCAAGTTCGGACAGAATACGCTTTTTGCCAGGAATACAAAACATAGAAGCCAATACGGCCATACCGCCACATAACAGTCCGGTATTATCCATTGTCCAATAATACAATGAGATATTAAACACTGCCACAACAAGCAAAAGAATAATCCTCACCTCACTCCATCGACGATAACTCTTGAGTGCATTCTCTATATTAAGAGTTTTGATATATTTGGTAAGCGACAGATTTAAGATACGCAATGACATGGGTATCAGACATATGGCCAGCAAAACACCGGTCAGCTGTGCCACATACATAGCGTTATCATTACCTATCAACACTCCTTCTTCCAGGATTCCACACTCATATCCTGCTATCAATCCTATGACAATCACCCACATGGCATAGAATTCTATTTTAAGTAACGTTAGAAGTGCCTTTATCTTTTTTTCCATCATATTCTTGTATTTATAATTACATATTACCTGTAAACTCTATTCTATTTACTATCGAACGTCCCAAAGTTACTTCGTCAGTATATTGAAGCTCATCTCCGATAGAGATACCTCTGGAAATTACTGATATCTTTACGTCAAGCCCACTCAACTTACGGAATATATAGAAATTGGTACTGTCGCCCTCCATAGTTGAACTGAGTGCAAGTATAATCTCCTTTACCACACCGGCTTTTACCCGGTCTATCAGACTGTCTATCTGAAGGTCTCCCGGCCCTACTCCATCCATAGGTGAAATTACCCCACCGAGCACATGATACAGTCCGTTGAACTGCTGGGTATTCTCTACAGACATCACATCGCGGATATTCTCTACCACACACACTATAGAAGAATCGCGCGAAGGTGTAGAACAGATTCGACATACGTCAGTATCTGAAATATTATGACAGACCTTACAGTATTTGACCTCGCGCTTCAGAGTAACGATAGCATTGCCAAAAGCCTCAACAGTTTCTGTATCCTGACGAAGAAGATGAAGTACCAGACGCATGGCAGTCTTCCTCCCGATTCCAGGCAAACGCGAAAACTCATCGACGGCCTTTTCTAAAAGTACAGACGGATATTGTTGGTTCATTATTTTTTAAGTTTGTTAGTTTTTAGGTTTGTAAATCTGTTAGTTTACGACAAGATGCAAAAATACAAAAAATCTGATTATCTTTGTGCTTTAATATTACTAATCGCATGAACGGAATATTTATCCTAATAACTATAATAGTCTATTTCGGGATACTTCTCGGCATATCCCGCATCACAGCCCACAGCCATTCAGACAATGATGCTTTCTTCCGCGGCAACAGACAGTCGCCATGGTACATAGTGTCATTCGGAATGATAGGAGCATCACTATCGGGAGTTACATTCGTATCAGTACCAGGTATGGTAAAGAACATTGATATGACATACATGCAGACGTGTATGGGCTTCTTTTTCGGGTATCTGATAATAGCACACGTACTCCTTCCTTTATATTACAGGCTGAATCTCACGTCCATATATACATACCTTGGACAAAGAATTGGCAGATACTCATATAAGACAGGAGCCTCATTTTTCCTCATATCAAAGATGCTTGGAGCAGCAGCCAGACTCTATCTTGTGTGTATAATCCTGCAACACTATGTTTTCGATGCATACAATATACCGTTTGCCGTTACAGCCATAGGAACAGTAGCTCTGATATGGCTATATACTCACAAAAGCGGAATCCGTACGATAGTATGGACTGACAGTTTGCAGACATTGTGTCTGCTGCTTGCCTTAGGGCTGATATTATATAATGTAGCAGGCAAACTGAATCTAAACTTTGGAGGAGTGATAGACACCATAAAGAACAGCAGCGAAAGCCGAATATTCGTTTTCGACGACTGGCAGTCTAAGCAGAACTTTTTCAAACAGTTCTTCAGCGGAATATTCATAACCATAGTAATGACCGGACTCGATCAGGATATGATGCAGAAAAACCTCTCATGCCGTAACCTCAAAGAAGCACAAAAGAATATGTACTGCTACGGAATATCATTCGTACCGGTAAACCTGCTATTCCTTTCATTGGGAATTCTGCTTATGGTGGCAGCCACACAAATGAACATAGCCATCCCAGCCAAAGGCGACGACCTACTTCCGATGTTTGCGGCAGGCGGACACCTCGGATATGCCGTCCTTGTGTTCTTCACCATAGGAATTATAGCTGCTGCATTCTCAAGTGCCGATTCGGCATTGGCAGCACTGACCACAAGTTTCTGTATTGATATTCTCAATACAGACAAGCTAAAAGAAAATGAAGCTGTCAGAATAAGAAAAATCACACACATCGGTATTAGTACTATATTCGTGATATGCATACTGATTTTTGAGGCTATAGACAGTCAAAGCGTAATAGATACTATCTATACTTTGGCATCTTATACATACGGCCCACTGTTAGGCCTGTTCTGTTTCGGTCTGTTTACAAAACTGAAACCTCGCGACAGGTACGTTCCATACATAGCAATCGCATCGCCTGTGGTTTGTTATATGATTGATATCTTAACTTTCAATGTCACAGGATATAAATTCGGTTATGAAATGCTGATGTTCAACGGCCTTCTCACATTCATGGGACTTGCAGCATTGAGTATAAATATGAAAGTACATTAGTGCCATTACAGAACAGAATCAACAAACTCAAAAACTTAAAAACTCATATACATATATGGAAATAAAAAGTGCAGAATTCACAATAAGCAGCTCAAGAGCTGATATGTGTCCAAAATCGGATATACCGGAATATGCTTTCATAGGTCGTTCCAACGTAGGTAAATCCAGCCTCATCAATATGTTGACAAAGAATCCAAAACTTGCAATGACATCCTCTACACCTGGTAAAACTCTGCTCATCAACCATTTCCTTATCAATAAGGAATGGTTTCTTGTAGACCTTCCAGGTTACGGATTCGCTCTTAGAGGCAAGAAGATGATGGAGAAAATCAAGAACCTTATCGAATATTACGTTCTTGAACGTGAACAGCTCACATGCCTTTTTGTTCTTATCGACAGCCGTCATGAGCCACAGAAAATTGACCTTGAATTCATAGAATGGCTGGGCGAAAACGGCGTTCCGTTCGCTATAATCTTTACAAAAGCAGACAAACAGAGTGTAGGCAAAACACGACAGAATGTAAACAACTACCTTAACAAACTGAAAGAACAATGGGAAGAACTCCCTCCTCATTTTGTTTCTTCATCTGAAAACGGCACCGGACGACAGGAGATACTTGACTATATAGACGGTATAAACAAGGAGTTGAAAGAGAAATAAAATAAAAACAGCAAACAATCGTTTGATACGCGCGTGATTGTTTGCTGTTTTGTTATTTAATCAGAATCAAAGCATCAGTCCGGCAGGACTTATAATACTTCAAGCCTTATATACCTGATTATCCTCAAAAATACAGAAAAAAAAATATACATTATTCTTATTATTGGCCTTAATTAGGGATAGTCATTTAATTCCTTCAATTTGAGTTAACCGGCAGACTTTCCCTTAT
>Reeses_p1__coassemble_2161_pt1 | contig 7947 bp, 6 predicted proteins | sample Reeses_p1__metabat2_high_PE_011 | metagenome-assembled genome bin Reeses_p1 | reverse complement strand
GGTATGATTGATATACTGCTTCTCGATGCTTCTGTCATTTGGTTTATGATGGCCGTAAGCAAGAAAGACAAGCCTGCGCTGTATATGTTTATACCTTATATATTATGGCTCGTCATTGCCACATATCTGAACGGATATATCGTGATGAACAATTGATATTACCATTATAATACAGAAATCCCGGAACATACACTGATGCTTGTTCCGGGATTTTTTATTAGTAGTTTTTTGGTGCTGACGATGGTCAGCAGCATTGCCCACTATTGTCAGCAGCTCTGCCCACTATAGTCAGCAGCATTGCCCACTATGGTCAGCACCATTGCCCACTATAGTCGGCACCAGAAAATGTCGGGGCGTTTTGGTGAATATGGCTTAAAATAATAACCCCCTCATGCAAGAATTCCGTTAAAACTGATTCGTGCGTGAGGGGGATATTATATATGTGAGTATTTCTATTTACAGTTTTCCTTTTTCGTCAAGATAGGAATCTTTGAAGCCAAGGAAGTACAGCACTCCGTCCAGACCAATGGTGTTGATGGACTGTTCGGCATTTTCCACCACCTTTGGTTTGGCATGGAAGGCTATTCCCAATCCGGCTGTAGAGAGCATAGGCAGGTCGTTTGCACCGTCTCCCACAGCTATGGTCTGTGCTATGTCTACCTTCTCTACCTGTGCGAGTAGTCTGAGCAGTTCGGCTTTTCGCTTTCCGTCAACAATCTCGCCAAGGTATCTGCCTGTTAGTTTTCCGTCTACTATTTCAAGTTCATTTGCGTAAACATAGTCTATTCCGAACTTGCGCTTCAGATGCTCGCCAAAGTAGGTGAAACCTCCGGAAAGTATCGCTATCTTGTATCCGTAGTGTTTCAGTACGAACATCAGTCTTTCCACTCCTTCCGTGATAGGCAGGTTTTCGGCTATTTCCTTCATAACGCTCTCGTCCAGACCTTTCAGCAGTGCAACTCTTTCTGTGAAACTTTCCTTGAAGTCTATTTCTCCACGCATGGCGCGTTCGGTTATGGCTTTTACCTGTTCGCCCACTCCGGCACGTTCCGCCAGTTCGTCTATGCACTCGGTCTGTATCAGCGTGGAGTCCATATCGAAACAAATCAGCCTTCGCATACGGCGGTACATATTGTCAAGCTGGAGTGAGAAGTCCATATCCATTTCGCTGCTCAGTTTCATCAGGCTGCGCTGCATCTCGACTCTGTTCTTCAGTGTGCCTCTGACGGAAAATTCTATACATGCTCTTACGCTTGCCTTTTCTTCATCGAGCGGTACACGTCCGGTAAGTCGCTTTATGGAGTCGATGTTCAACCCCTGGTCGGCTATTATCTTTGTGGCGGCTGCTATCTGTTTTGCAGTGAGCCTTCTTCCCAATATGGTGATGATGTATCTGTTCTTTCCCTGCATCGAAACCCAGTTCTCATATTCATCTACCGATACGGGGTAGAAACGTATGTTTACACCCAATTCAGAGGATTTGAAAAGCAACTCTTTCATTATGTTCCCCGATTCCGTTTCTTTGCTTTTGAAAAGTATTCCGAGTGACAGAGTCTGATGTATGTCTGCCTGGCCGATGTCTAAAATGGCAACATCGTATTTCGACAGTATTTCAGTGATGGACGCTGTCAGTCCCGGGCGGTCGATGCCTGTTATTCTTATCAGTGTAAGTTCTGTGTTCATTTTTCTTGACTATGTTTCGTTATTTATAGTGCTATTCTTCTGAGTCTTATGCGCAGGTTTGAGAGCTCAGTGTCGGAGTGAGCAGAAGGCAGTCCGGCCTGACGGACGGTAAGTATGTGGTTTTTCTTCGTACTCATTTCCGGCAATGTCAGTTCCTGCTTGTAGATGGTTCTGTCTTCCGACGGGCGCAGTATGTAGCTTATGTTTTTCTCAAATCTGTTGTATATCTTCATTACAATCCGGTTGCTGCCTTTCTGAAGCGGCAGAAGAACCTGTTCTGTTCTGAACTCACATCTGTATGGATTGAGGTGCTTCATTACCGATTTTCCGTTTACGAAAATCTCAATACCGTTACCTGCGCCTGCATCTACCATGATATGTTGCGTCCTTGGCGATTCGATGTTCTGCATAACATAGTAAGTATCATTTGCCTTGGCTGCAAATGTATGCTTTTCGGATTGTGTTTCTTTCCATACGGAGTTTTTCACCGGTGGATTTTTCATGTCTGTATCTATTGTCTGTGGTGAATGGAACATCTTGTTGTCCGGTCCGCAGATGTATTGCTTGCCCCATACTGTTCCGTTGGCAGTGCTTAAGGTAGAAGGTTTGCCGTTGTCAAGAATCACATTATATTTCTTTCCGTCTAATTCGATGTCCAGAGTCTTGCCTTTTTCCTGATTGGTGTATATTATCTCAAGCTGCTTCAGCATAAGCTGCTCAAAATACCATGAATATTTGACCGTACTCCTGTATGTGCTGCTGAAGTCGAATCCGTCGATGCTGTACAGTGGTGTGGCATTGCTTTGCTTCAATGTAATGGCTCTTATCGGTTCCGGCTTACTGTCGAATATCTCCTGCTTGAATCTCAGAGTAAGCACGTTGACCGTTTTCCCTTTGTAGGCCGATGCCGGTATGGCTATGTCTATAAGTCCGTTCTTCTGTATGCAGGTGGCAAACTTTCCGTCCGCTCTAACTAATTCATATTCCGGCATATACAGTTTTATTCTTCCGTCCTTAGGGTATTTGCCTGACAGGATGAGATACAGTGTGTTGCCGTTTCTCGTAACTGTTCCCCAGTCGAAACTTTCATTAAACGGACTGCGTTGTGTCTTATATACGACATTGCCGTTTTTCTTCATCCAGAGTCCTATGTTGTACAGAATGTCTTTGTCGTATGCATTGATTTTGCAGTCATGGCCTAAATGCAGATTGAATGTGAATCCTCCTCCGCAGGCTATTGCGTCTGTCATCTTCTGTATCACTCTTTTAGCGTCAGATTGTGCATTGTCTATTTCGATAGATGATGTGGGGAATGCGAGGGAAGAATCATATCTCCAGTTGCACTCCAGGAAATCTTTCTGGAAATGATATTTTAGCAAGGTGCAGAAATCGTACTGTCCGTTGCCGGCATTGCTGCTTACCATGCAGTCCGGCTGAAGCTTGTTTACGAGTGAGTATAGCTCATGGCTTTCTTCCGGACTCCTTGCTTCCATATCGAAATCTATTTCTGATATTCTCCCATATCCGGTGAGCAGTTCGTTAATCAGTTTTTTAGTGTTTTCACTCAGTTTTTTTGAAAAAGGATGCTCCTTGTTTTCTTTTTTGTCGGCAATGGAGAGATATACTCCAAACCGGATATTTCTTTTGCTGCATGCTTCGCTAAGTTCTTTTATTATATCCCTGCTGTGGCGTGAGTTGCTGTCTGTTGATGTCCTGAAGAAATAGATGTTTCCTATCTTGGCCGGAGCTATGACCGTACGCATGCCTGATTTCTCGGCAAGAGCTGCAATGGAGTCGGCATTGAATCTGTCATAATTGAAGTCGCCGGATTCTCCCTTTGGATTCTTTTGTATGGAGAACAGAATCTTCATTGCCAACTTATTGTCTTGCCAGGTTTTCAATGCACTTTCCGAAACCTGTGCTGAAACACAGTTTATGTATATTAACAACAAGGAAAATATGGATAAAACACGTATCTTCATAATTTATAATGATATAATGATGAGCAAAGATAATTACTTCTTTTGTGATATGCTAACTTTTCATTAATTTTGCAGCTCATATTTATAAGTATTATTAAAAACTAAAAAAGACAATGAAAAAACTGTTTTTATCAATCATCGTATGTATGATAACAGCGATTGTGGGTGCACAGAATGTTCAGTTGCATTATGACTTCGGTAGTTCTATTTATGACTCTCAGAGTGCAAGAGCTAAAGTTACAACTACTGTAGAGATGTTCAAGCCTGACAGATGGGGTAGTACATTCTTCTTCGTGGATATGGACTACACAGACAAGGGTGTTTCAGGTGCATATTGGGAAATTGCCCGTGAATTGAATTTCTGGGGAGGTCCGTTCTCTGCACACGTGGAATATAATGGTGGAGTTAATGGGATAAACAACGCTTACCTTCTTGGTGCTACTTATACATGGAACAATGCTGATTTTACAAAAGGATTTACTTTCACTCCTACATATAAAATTATCCAGAAAAATCCAAAGCCACACAACTTCCAGCTGACAGCTACATGGTATCTGCATTTCTGTAAGGGTAGATATACATTCTCAGGATTTGCCGATTTCTGGAAAGAAAAACATTCAGATCTTGAAAAAGGCGAGGAACATAACTTTACTTTCATAACAGAGCCACAGTTCTGGGTGAATTTGAACAAGTTTGATAAGGTAGCTGACGATTTCAACTTAAGCGTTGGTACTGAGTGGGAAATCTCTTCAAACTTCGGTATTATGAACGGTTGGAAATGGATGCCTACTTTGGCAATGAAATGGTCATTCTAAAAAATAAATCATCATGTTAGAAAAACTTTTCGGATTCGATAAAAATGTCACTCGTGTACGCACAGAGGTACTGGCTGGTATCACTACCTTCCTGACTATGGCATATATCCTTGCCGTAAACCCAAACATCCTTAGTGCTACAGGAATGGACAAGGGAGCATTGTTCACAACAACAGTTGTTGCTTCTGCTTTTGCCACACTGCTGATGGCTTTTTATGCCAAGTTGCCTTTCGGACTTGCTCCGGGTATGGGACTTAACGCTTTCTTTGCCTATACAGTGTGTCTTACTATGGGATATACGTGGCAGTTTGCCTTGACTGCGGTATTGATTGAAGGTCTTATCTTCATATTATTGACAGTTACAAACCTGCGCGAGAAGATTGTTGATGCAATACCTGTCACACTGAAAAATGCCATCGGTGCTGGTATAGGCCTGTTCATCTCTTTCATCGGACTGCAGAATGCAGGTATCATCGTAAACAACGATGCTACACTTATCAGCATGGGAAATATCACTTCAGGTACTGCTTTGCTTGGAATGATAGGCCTGGTGGTTACTTCACTTCTTTTGGTTAAGGGAGTAAGAGGTGCGTTGCTTTTCGGTATCCTTATTACAACTCTTATTGGTATCCCTATGGGTATCACAAAATTCGACGGTATCTTCAGTACACCTCCATCAATAGAACCTATCTTCTGGCAGTTTGAATGGCACAATATATTCACAAAGGAAATGATTGTAGTGGTATTCACATTCCTGTTTGTGGATATGTTCGACACTATCGGAACATTGGTAGGTGTGACTACAAAGGCCGGAATGATGGACAAGAACGGTAAGATTCCTCATCTGAAACAAGCTTTCATGGTAGATGCCATAGGTACTACTGCCGGTGCAATGCTTGGAACAAGTACCATCACTACATTCGTGGAAAGTGCTTCAGGAGTAGGCGAGGGCGGTAGAAGCGGTCTTACTTCATTTGTAACAGCGGTTTGCTTCCTGCTTTCATTGTTCTTCGCTCCTTTCTTCCTTTCGGTTCCGGGAGCTGCTACAGCGCCTGTATTGATTCTTGTAGGTCTGATGATGATGTCTTCAGTACTTAAAGTCAATTTTGCTGATTATTCTGAAGCTATCCCTGCATTTATCTGTATCATCTTCATGCCTCTTGCCTACAGTATATCAGACGGTATCGTACTCGGTATGATAAGCTATGTTCTTATTAATCTGCTTACGGGTAAGTATAAGAAACTTACAATTGGTATGTATATACTGGCTGCAATATTTGTGCTGAAGTTCTTTGTTTGATAATAACGTTGAGCGAACGCATAATTAACGCCTGGTGAACACTGAGTGAACGGTGTTTACCAGGCGTTTTTTATTTGTTCATTATATGTTCGCTGAATTGAATTTAGGATTTGCAAAATAAAACTGTTATCTTTGTGTTTAAGATTAAAAATCAGTCAGTCATGAGCAAACTTTATCCTATAGGCATACAGAATTTTGAGGACTTACGAAAGAGGGATTATATCTATGTTGATAAAACAGCATTGATATACCAGCTGATAAGTACTGGAAAGTATTATTTCCTTAGCCGTCCTCGCCGTTTCGGAAAGAGTCTTCTTATATCTACTCTCGAAGCGTATTTCTCAGGTAAACGCGAACTTTTTGCCGGGCTGGAAATGGAGAAGCTGGAGAAGGAGTGGATAGAGTATCCTGTATTGCATATGGACTTGAATACTAGAAACTATCACTGTAGGGAGTCTTTGATCGGAATACTAAATCAAAATCTTGAGGAGTGGGAAAAACTCTATGGTGACGAAAAAAAAGATCGGGTATCGGAAGAACGTTTTATGTATATGATAAAACGAGCATACGAAGTGACCGGAAGAAAAGTAGTCATTCTCATAGACGAATACGACAAGCCCATGCTTCAGGCTATTGGTAATCCAGAACTCCAGACTGAATATCGCAACACCTTGAAAGCTTTCTATGGAGCCTTGAAGTCGTGCGACGGATACATACAGTTTGCCATGCTCACAGGCGTGACAAAATTTGGAAAAGTAAGTGTGTTCAGCGATTTGAACAATCTTATGGATATCTCTATGATAAACCGTTTTTCTGAAATATGCGGAATAACCGAAGAGGAACTTCACAGATACTTTGACGATGATATTCATACTCTGGCAGAAAAACTCGGAACAGGTTATGATGAAACCTGCGCACGCCTGAAACTGAATTATGACGGCTATCATTTCAGTTTTAAGTCACCAGGAATGTATAATCCTTTCAGCCTTCTGAATACCTTTGCCAATATGCAGATAGACAATTATTGGTTTGCTACGGGTACTCCCACATACCTTGTTGAGCTTATGAAACTTCACGAATACAATGTAGAGGAGATAGAAGATATAGTTACCAGCGGTCCTGTTCTTGATTCTATAGACTCAGCATCTACCGACCCTGTTCCTGTAATCTATCAGAGCGGTTATCTGACAATAAAGGGTTATAATGAAGAGTTCGAGAACTACACTCTGGGTTTTCCTAACCGCGAGGTTGAGCAGGGCTTTTTCCGTTTCCTTCTTCCCAATTATGCCTCTGTCAGCGTAACAAAATCTCCATATGAGATTCAGCGTTTTGTAGAGGAAGTCCGCAAGGGTGATGTGGATTCTTTCCTGAGTCGCCTGCAGACTTTCTTCGATGATATACCATACGAACTTGCTCCACGCGACCGTGAAGTGCACTATCAGAACATTCTCTACATAGTGTTCAAGCTTATGGGATTCCATGCAGAAGTGGAGTACCATACTTCGCGCGGACGTGTTGACCTTGTGCTTAAAACCTCTGATTATATCTATGTAATGGAATTCAAACTTGACGGAACAGCTGAGGAGGCAATGGCTCAGATAGATGCGAAAGGCTATGCCTCCGCATTTGCTGCAGACCGACGGAAGGTTGTCAAGGTAGGAGTGAATTTCAGTTCTGAAACAAGGACTATAGACACGTGGATAATAGCCTGACTTTATTTGATTGAAATATTGCCATATCGGCAAAAAATGTATCTTTGCCCTGATATTTTATTATATAAACTTGCCGATAGATTATATAAAAAGACTTTTGATGATATTCTTGATTTTCACCAGCGGTTTGAATCAATACATCCTTTTCAGGATGGGAATGGTAGGGTAGGATGCCTTATAATGTTTAAGGAATGTCTTGCAAATGGTATAGTAGCATTCATTATAACCGATGAGCTGAAGATGTTCTATTATCGTGGCTTGCAACAATGGCCGCATATAAAGGAATATCTCAGAGATACCTGTCTTGCAGCACAGGATGAATATAAGGTCTTGTTGGATTATTTCCGCATACAATATACTAAACATAATTAAAATAATTGCTTTAAAGTCTTGCTGTTTTATTTTCTTTGCTGCATTGAAAACAATTTTATCAATTAATAGTATTAACCTGATTA
>Reeses_p1__coassemble_2146_pt1 | contig 7982 bp, 6 predicted proteins | sample Reeses_p1__metabat2_high_PE_011 | metagenome-assembled genome bin Reeses_p1 | reverse complement strand
TCACATTGACAATCAATTCGTTATAATTTTAAGCCTATTTCGCGACTGTCCCTAAATAATAAAATGTTAACCTAAAAACAATCTTGATACCTCATTACAGTTAAGAGAGATAAATCAGAGTTTTTCTTTATAGCAATAAGACTTACAAAAAAGTTACCCAAATTTCTTTGTTGCAAAATTAGAAACATATATATTTACACCATAAAACTAAAATACGAAATGACAGCAAAATAATACATGTTTTTTAGCAATAAAGTATTAAAGTAAATATCAGCCTGCCAAACAAACTTCAGAAGGTAAATTTTAATCCTTAAATAAAACGCTTCGTCGTTTGAAGTAAAACGTTTCGTCGTTTTATCTCAAACGACGAAGCATTTTTATTTGTACTATTTTATCCGCTTTTTGAACGTTATTTTCATGGAATATAAAAAGTTGTTTTTCAGCCTGTAAAAGCCTTTTTTAAATTTTATTTTCTGAAAATTTGTTTATATTATTGTGATCAGACAAGAATAAAAAAAAACAAAGAAACGGTTATGGGTAAAAGGTTTTACATTTTAGTCTTATTACTGACATTGGCTTTCACCGCAAAGGGCCAAAGTATTTTCTCTACCATTTATAATATGGACGACGGACTGTCCAATAACAGAGTCAATGCCATCACACAATATAAGAACGGTTTCATGTGGTTTGGAACTGATGACGGTTTATGCAGATTCGACGGTATAAAATTCAAAACATATATTCTTTCTGATTATATAGATGAAAATGCAAGCAGTTACATTACTCATCTGTTTATAGATTCCCAAAACATGATGTGGATTGGGACAAACAATGGGATTACCATTTTTGACTATACCAACAACAAATTCAAGGCTTTTAAGGCCTTTACAAGAGATAGTATAAAAATAGCAACACCAGTATTAGAAATTGCAGAGGACAAAGACGGAAATGTTTGGATAGGAACATTCCAAAACGGATTGGATAAATTCGACTACGAAACCGAAACTTTCAGAAATTATAAGGACAACTCTACTGACAATCTTTTATATCATATACATGACATTACGGAATTCAGTCCGGGAAATCTGCTTGTGGCAAGTGATAACGGTGTGTGCTACTTCACTACGGACGACATGAAAATTAAAAGAGCCGATGATACTTCCATAAAATTCAGATTCAGCCCGGAATAGTTTATCTATTCCATATTTATAGATAAGGAACAGAGTTTATGGTTAGGTTCATACTTCGCAGGAATACAATTCTTCTCGCCATACCAGAGTAATTTTAAATACTTCAAGTGTACAGGAAACGGTGCAGGAAAAGTAGTCAACTGTATCGCCAAGGATGGTGACAGGGGGTACTTTATAGGTACTGACGACGACGGAATATACAGATTCGACCCTACGGAAAAAGCTACAAAACCTTACCGAACGGTTAAGGACATAAATTCTACATACTATTGTATTCACGACATACTGATAGACGGTGACCTGATGTATGCCGCAACATACGAACGTGGACTAGAAGTGACAAATCTGAAAACGGGACAGATGATTTCATATCTGAATAATCCCAAAGACAGCACTACAATACATTCGTCGAAGATATTCAAACTGATGAAGGCAAGTACGGATTTTTCAATAAACTCGCTCGCGCAGGAACTGAATATGAGCCGCACATCGGTATTTACAAAGATAAAGGGCATTATGGGTATGACACCTAACGATTTCATCAAGGTGACAAAGCTGAAAACTGCCGCAAAGCTGTTGGCGGAAGGCAAATACAGGATTTCTGAAATAACTTATATAGTGGGATTCAGTTCATCATCGTATTTTGCAAAATGCTTCCAGAAGCAATTCGGCATACTGCCTACTGATTTTGTAAAGAATCTGAAGGGTAATGAATAATCATCTTGTTGCGAATGGTGGATAAATAACTCATTTGAATTAACTTTGCACCACAATTTGATTTCGCAAAAAAGATGAGACTTGACAAGAACATTACTAAGATTGGAAATAAAACGGAACAGCTGCCTATATTATGGTATCTGCTTAAATGGACTGTAATAGGGGCAGTAGCCGGTGCATTGATTGGCTCGGCATCGGCATTACTGCTGGCATCACTAAACTGGGCTACAGACTATCGTGAAAATAACCTTTGGATAATAGCACTTCTTCCGTTGGGAGGTTTGGCTATAGGACTGATATATCATTATCTGGCAGATACAGCGGCCAAAGGTAATAATTTTCTGCTAGAGGAGATACGCTCTTCAAGAAACATAATCCCGTTCAAGATGGCTCCGTTGGTTTATATAGGTACGGTGCTGACACATCTGTTCGGAGGTTCTGCCGGACGTGAAGGTACAGGTGTGCAAATGGGAGGAGCGATAGCCGATTTTATGTCCCGTCTGTTCAAAATGCACCCTTACGACAGGAAAATTATGATTCAGATAGGTATAGGTGCAGGATTTGCATCTATCTTCGGAACTCCGCTTGCAGGGGCTGTTTTCGCTCTTGAGGTCATCATAGTGGGAAGACTGAGATACGACGCCATACTACCTGTTTTCCTTTCGGCTTTTTTCGCCAACCTGACCTGCCACGCATGGGGAATAACCCACACTCATTACTGCATCAGCCAGACTCCGGACATAAACATACAGACATTGCTGTTGGTTATTGCGGCAAGTATTCTTTTCGGAATTACTGCAATGACTTTCTCACGGTTCATTGAGATTTGGGGAGGTCTGGCAAAAAAGTATATATCATACCCTCCTTTGCGTCCTTTCATAGGAGGTATTTTCATCGCACTGAGTGTTTATCTGTTAGGAATAACCAAATATATCGGTCTTGGTATTCCTACCATAGTAGCATCGTTCAGTGAGGTACAGATGTGGTATGACTTTCTGCTGAAAATCCTCCTTACTACATTTACTATCGGAGTAGGATTCAAAGGCGGTGAGGTCACTCCCCTATTCTTCGTCGGTGCGACATTGGGAAGCGCATTGTCTGCAATACTGCCACTGCACGTATCATTCCTTGCCGGAATAGGTTTCGTGGCCGTTTTTGCCGGAGCAACCAACACTCCTATTGCCTGCACGCTTATGGGAATCGAGCTGTTCGGAGCAGATGCTGCTGTATATATAGGAATAGCCTGTGTAACAGCATATATGTTCTCAGGACATACTGGTATATACACTTCACAGGTTATCGGAAGTCCTAAACATATCATATTCTGGAAAAAGAAAAAAGGAAAGACGCTGGACTAAGATGTTTTTTTTCATAGGGAATGCTTGATTTTTATCAACAAAGTCTTTAATTTTGAGGATATAAGCAACAAAAGTATCACTTCTGTTGTTTTTAGGATTAAAGATAAAGACATTCTTGGTTTATGAAAAAACAAATTCTTACGATGTGCCTTGCAACTGCAATGATAGCAGCAGGCACAAACAATGCAAATGCCTGCACAGGCATAACTCTAACAGCAAAAGACAGCACTAAAATCCTTGCGAGAACCATCGAATGGGGAGGAAGCGACCTCAACAGCCAGTACGTTATAGTTCCAAGGGGATATACTGCACAATCATATGTTCCTGGAGGTATTGACGGAATGAAATTTACGGCCAAATACGGATATGTGGGATTGGCTGTGGAACAAAAGGAGTTTATAGCCGAAGGACTTAACGAGAAAGGGTTGTCAGCCGGACTGTTCTACTTCCCTAAATATGGCAAGTATGAAGATTATAATACGGCAAACAAGGAAGAGAGCATTGCCGACCTGCAGTTGGTTTCTTGGATTCTCGGAGAATGTGCCACTGTGAAAGATGTGAAAGATGCAATAAGCAAGATTCACGTTATTGCAATAGATCCAAGAGCCTCAACTGTGCACTGGAGGTTTGCGGATACTACAGGAAGACAAATTGTTCTGGAAATTATAGACGGCAAGCCTGTTTTCTATGAAAACGAGTTGGGTGTATTGACTAATTCGCCTGATTTCAAATGGCAGATGACAAATCTGAACAATTATGTAAATCTCTTCCCGGGTTCTGCTCCTTCTCAGAAACTTGGCGAGACTGAGCTTTCACAGTTTGGAGCCGGTAGCGGATTTCTTGGTATTCCTGGTGATGTAACTCCTCCGTCACGATTTGTTAGAGCTGCATTCTATCAGGCTACAGCACCTGTACAGGAAACATCTGAAGAAACCGTACTGCAAGGTTTTCAGATTCTGAACAATTTTGACATCCCCGTAGGTATAGAATTCGCACGCGGACAGGTTCCGGTAAATATCCCAAGTGCCACACAATGGACTTCAGCCACAGACATGAACAATCTGAAGATTTACTTCCGAACGATGTACAACAGTGCCATAAGAAGCATAGACCTGAAGGATATAGATTTCAGCAAAGTGAAATACCGTGCCGCACCGATGGATACTCAGAAACAGCAGCCGGTGTTCAATATCAAAGTGAAATAAATAAAAAACGGATTACCTCTTTCGGGGTAATCCGCTTTTTATTTATACTGTAAAATTGTTTATCAGAACAATTTAGAAGGATATTCACCAGCATCAACCAATGCCTGAATCTTATCAACTACACTCTGACGGTCAGCAGCATAAGTTACACCGAACCATTTAGAAGTAGTGTCAAGAACCTTAACATTAGCAGTCTTTTCATTGATAAGTTTGTTTACCATCAATGGGATGAAGTATTCTGCTTTCAGATTATCCTTATTTGCGTCAAGGAATTCAGTGAAATAGTCTTCTGAATACTGGAAATAGTCAGGAGTGAAGCCCCACATGTTCATAGAAACAGGAGTATTATCTTCTACACCTACCCATTCCCCATTTTCATCCTTATAGCTTACAACGCCATTTATACGCATGATTTCAGTACGTTCTACTACTGTAGTAAGATTACCTTCTTCGTTGGCAGAGCAGATACCACGTGCAACAGAACCACTTTCAGACAAAGTGTTACCGATACGGAAACCTACCATGCAATAGTCGTTCTTTGAACCTTCAGGAAGCTCTGAAAGATATTTGCCAAGAACTGCGAAACTGTCTCTTCCATAGAAGTCGTCAGCATTGATTACTGCAAATGGTTCTTTGATAACATCCTTACCCATCAATACAGCATGATTTGTACCCCATGGTTTTACACGACCTTCAGGACAAGTATATCCGGCAGGAAGGTTATCAAGTGCCTGGAATACCACTTCTACAGGAATATGATTTTCATATTTGCTAAGAACGATCTTACGGAAATCTTCTTCGAAATCTTTACGGATTACGAATACAATCTTACCGAATCCGCCACGGATAGCATCGAAGATAGAATAATCCATAATTGTTTCTCCACTTGGACCAAGTCCGTCAAGCTGCTTAAGGCCACCGTAACGGCTGCCCATACCGGCTGCCAATACAAATAATGTTGGTTTCATAAGTTATATAAAGTTATATTTAAAAGTAAGTCATTGCAAAGATAAAGATTTATTATTAATCATATACTTCCTGAACAAATTATATTCAATTATAGTTATTTTTTTAGTATATTCGCAAGCATAAAGAAACATAGATATGAAGAAATTTTTAAAATGGTGTGGAATTATAATCTCCCTCCCTTTCGCCCTATTTATAATAATATCAATTTTAATATATATCCCCCCTGTGCAGGAGTTCATGGTCAGGAAGGCAGCTTCTGCGGCTTCAGCTGCAGCAGGTATGGATATAAGCGTAGGCAGGATATCGCTGTCATTCCCCCTTAATCTGAATATACTCGATGTTTCAGCTGTACAGGAAAAAGACACTCTGCTCAGTGCAGGAAAAATAACCCTGAAGGTTCAGATGAAGCCATTGCTGAGAAAACAGGTGGAAATAGATGCCTTCAGGCTAGAGGAAATCAGTCTGAACACCAGGGATATGATATCCGGACTCAGCCTTAAAGGCGAACTTGGAGAGCTGTATCTTGAATCGCACGGGGTTGCACTGTCTCCTGAAACCGCTGTTATAAACTTATTTATCCTTAAAGATACGCATATGGACATATGCATGGCGGACACGGCTGCAGCAGACACTGCTGCCGGCGAACCGCTGTACTGGCAGTTTATGCTGCACGAGGCTAATCTGGAAAATGTAGCAATAAACCTCAGTATGCCTCTTGACAGTATGAATATGGGAGTAAATATAGGTTCAGCCGCGCTTACGGAAGGTCTTGTTGACCTGCGGAAAGAGGCATATTCTATACAAAAGTTCAGAATCAGGAACTCGTCAGTCCGCTATGCGTCAGGAAGCGGACAGCCGGCGGAAGGGTTTGATCCGTCATACATCGCCATAGCCGGACTGAATATTGGTCTGGACTCTATATATTATTGCGGAAATGAGATAAAGGCAGGAATAAAGGATTTCAGGATGAAAGAACGCTCCGGACTGGAAATCATATCTGCCGGAGGGGTGGTGACGGCCAATGACGAACGGATTGACGTATCGGGACTGGAGCTGAAAACCACCGATTCTTATCTCTCAGTACAGGCCGGCGCGGGGTGGAACATTTCGGAGATAAACAATGACGGCAGCATACAGGCCAGGATAATGGCTGATATAGGCAAGAACGATTTGTTCCGCTTCGTGACGGGTATGCCTGAGGACTTTAGGAAGGACTTTCCGGCAGAACCTGTACGGATACGTGCGGGTGTGGACGGCAGCCTGAACAGAATGAGGATAACGGGAGTGAGCGCGGAGATAGACGGGCATGTCTGTCTGACGGCAGAAGGATATCTGAACGATGTGACTGACAGCGCGAAGATGGCGGCACATCTTGATATGGATGGCGTTTTCCCGGACATGAAGTTTGCACAGTCGCTGATGGGGGCTGCGGTAGTACCTGCAGACATGGCCATAAAGGGCAGTGCAGACATGAGGAACGACAGTCTGATGGCGGCATTGGCTCTCTCGCAGGGTGAAGGACAGGCTGAGATAAGGGCCGGATTCATGCCCGGCAATGAGGCTTTCTTTGCCGAAATGGAGCTGAAGGAGCTGAATATACATAACTTCTTACCAACCGATTCATTGTTTAGGGTAACAGCATCGCTTTCGGCAGAGGGGAGAGGGTTTGACGTGTTTTCGCCGGACACACGGATGAATATAAAGGCAGGAGTTTCCAATTTTGAATTGTCAAATTCTTTCTCCGGAATTAATATGAAAGCCGGACTTGCCGACGGCAAAATGAATGCTGCTTTCAATATCAATGACAACATGATGGATATAGGCTCAATACTTGACGCTGATATTTCAAGCGGCAATATAATGGCCAAAATGCGTACAGACATCAAACGTCTGGATTTGCACGCTCTGGGACTTGTAGCACAGCCATTGAAAATAGCGCAAGATATAGACATCGATGCACGTACGGATATGAAAAACAGACATCAGGCTAAGGTCTCAATAAATAATATCAGACTTACCACAAAAAAAAGCTCTTTCAAAACAAAAGATTTGAACTTCGGGGTGAGCATGACGGAAGATTCTCTGCGCTCGTACATCAACTCGGGGAATATGACAATGCTCCTCAGGACTACAGGAGGCATAGACAAGGTGACTGACAGACTGACAAAAATATCTACTCTTGCTGCCAAGCAGTGGGAAAGCAGGACATTAAACCTTGACACTCTGCGTGCTTTGCTGCCGGAAACATCGTTCAGGCTGACGGCAGGCGATGACAATCCGTTTGTGAATACTCTCGAGATGGGGGGCATTGGTTTTAGTAAACTTTATGCCTCACTTAATACTTCCCCGGCAAACGGAATAAACAGTTCAGCTTATCTGTACGGTCTGCACACTGACAGTCTGCGTCTGGATACAATTACGTTCCGCGCGGTGCAGGACACGACAGGCATAATCCTTACAGGAGGAGTGAAGGCTAACCATACGGACAGGCAGGAGGCTTTGGCTTCGCCGATTGGCCAATTGGCTTCGCCGAATAGTCATTT
>Reeses_p1__coassemble_2042_pt1 | contig 8380 bp, 8 predicted proteins | sample Reeses_p1__metabat2_high_PE_011 | metagenome-assembled genome bin Reeses_p1 | reverse complement strand
TAATTCGGTGATTACCAACTTTTAAAGATACTTTCTTATCCCGAACTCACGTAGTTCTTGTAGGTCTATAAGTTATAGTAATTTATAAAGCTATGACTTATAGACCTTTTGAGATATGTGTATCACCAGAATTTGTTCAGCTCTTCATTATATTCGAAACCCGCGTCTTTCAGACGTGATATTATTTCTTCCTTGTTAAGGTCTAAATCCTTGCAGAGCGAATCTAAAGAGGGGTAGAAGTCCCTTAATTTCATATTGATGAGGCTGAATAGCATCATCGGGTCTTTTGGTAATTCCATATTCTTTATTTGTATTTATTTTTTTTCGGCTGCAAAGTTACGCTTTATTTCTGTAGTTTTGTGTAATAATTACTAAACTTTTCATTATTAGGGTGGTTAAGTCGGGAAAAAGCATTACTTTTGCACAGTTTTAATGATCATTAATTTAGAAAAACTGAATAACAATGTTGGAGCTTGACTTACTCACTGCTGTTTCTCCTATTGACGGCAGATATAGATCCAAGGCGGGAGCTTTGGCTGAATATTTTTCTGAGTACGCGCTGATTAAGTATCGTGTACAGGTGGAAATCGAGTATTTTATTACTTTGTGCGAACTACCTTTGCCACAGTTGAAATGTTTCGACCAGTCGCGTTTTGAATCTTTGCGTGATATTTACCGTAATTTTTCAGAAGCTGATGCTCAGCGTATTAAGGAAATAGAAAGCGTAACTAACCATGACGTTAAGGCTGTTGAATATTTCATAAAGGAACAGTTTGACAAACTTGGCGGATTGGAAAAATATAAGGAGTTTATCCATTTCGGACTTACTTCACAGGATATAAACAATACTTCTGTACCTTTGTCAATAAAGGATGCTTTAGAGAAAGAGTATTATCCGCAGATACAGAAGCTTATCGACCAACTTGCTGCTTATGCTGAGGAATGGAAAGATATTCCTATGCTGGCAAAGACTCACGGTCAGCCTGCTTCGCCTACAAGACTTGGCAAGGAAATTATGGTGTTCGTATATAGATTGCGCCGTCAGCTGGACATTCTGAAAGCTTGCGCTATTACTGCTAAGTTCGGTGGTGCTACAGGTAATTACAATGCTCATCATGTTGCATATCCTGAATTCGACTGGAAAGCATTCGGAAATAAGTTTGTATCAGAAAAATTGGGACTTGAACGTGAGGAATATACAACTCAGATTTCCAACTACGATAACTTAGGTGCTATATTTGATGCTATGAAGCGTATCAATACTATAATGATTGATATGAACCGTGACTTCTGGCAGTATATCTCAATGGAGTATTTCAAGCAGAAAATCAAAGCCGGAGAAGTAGGCTCAAGCGCAATGCCTCACAAGGTTAATCCGATAGACTTCGAGAATGCTGAAGGTAACTTGGGCGTGGCTAATGCTATATTTGAGCACTTGTCGTCAAAACTTCCTGTATCAAGATTGCAGCGCGACTTGACAGACTCTACTGTGTTGCGTAATATAGGTGTTCCTTTCGGACATACTATCATTGCTATCCAGAGTTCGCTTAAGGGACTTGGCAAACTGTTGCTGAACGAACATAAGATTTATGAAGATTTGGATAACTGCTGGAGTGTGGTGGCTGAGGCTATTCAGACTATACTTCGCCGCGAGGCTTATCCTAATCCGTATGAGGCTTTGAAGGCTCTGACTCGTACAAATCAGGCTATCAATGAAGCTTCAATCAAAGACTTTATTGAAACATTGGAAGTGAGCGAAGATATCAAGAAAGAACTTCGCGTTATAACTCCACATAATTATACTGGTATTTAATTTTACATTATTATTATATAGAGACATTTTTAGCCCGAGAGGGTAAAGTATTAATTTTTTGATTTTATTTTTATTATGGCAGAAAGAGAATTCAGACAAAATGGTGAGAACCAGTCTGGCCGCGATGGTAGAAAATCTTACAACAACAGAGAAGGTTATAACAGAAACAATCGTTATGAGGGAGGTAATTATGGACGTCGTCCGAATAATGGTTTTGATGGTGGCGAACAGCGTCAGAACCGTTCTTCGTTTAACCCTCGATTCAATAATAATGGTGGCGACCGTCAGCAGCGTGGTGGTTATGGAAACAATAATAACTATGGCCGTCAGCAGCGTCCGTATGGTAATCGCCCTTATGGAAACAATGAAGGAGGTGAACGTTCGTATGGTGCTCCACGCTTCAACAATAACGGTGGCGACCGTCAGCAGCGTCCGTTTACTCCAAGATTCAATAATAATAATGATGGCGGCGAACAGCGCTCGTTCCGTCCTCGTCAGGGACAGCAGGGCGGATATCGTCAGCAGGGTGGCGGATACGGTAACAACCGTCAGGGTGGATTCCGTCAGCGTACAAACGACTACAATCCGAATGCTAAATATAGCATGAAGAAGCAGATAGAGTACAAGGATGTGCTTACTGACCCTAATGAGCCAATCCGCTTGAACAAGTATCTGGCTAATGCCGGAATCTGTTCACGTCGTGAGGCTGATGAATTTATCACAGCCGGTGTGGTTTCTGTAAATGGGGTAGTGGTAACTGAGCTTGGTACTAAGGTACATCGCAATGATGAGGTTAAATTCCACGACCAGCCTGTAAACATCGAAAGAAAGGTATATCTGCTGCTCAATAAGCCTAAAGATTGCGTAACTACAGCAGACGATCCTCAGGAACGTAAGACTGTGATGGATTATGTGAAGAATGCATGTAAGGAACGTATCTATCCGGTAGGAAGACTTGACCGTAATACTACAGGTGTTCTTCTGCTTACTAATGACGGTGAGATGGCTTCAAAACTTACTCATCCTAAGTATCTGAAGAAGAAAATCTATCACGTGTATTGCGATAAGAATGTTACTAAGGCTGACCTTGATCAGATTGTACAGGGCATAACTCTGGAAGATGGTGAAATTCATGCCGATGCCGTAAGCTATGCTTCTGATATAGATAAATCACAGGTAGGAATAGAAATACACTCAGGAAAGAACCGTATCGTACGTCGTATTTTCGAACACTTGGGATATAAGGTAATTAAACTTGACAGAGTTTATTTTGCCGGACTTACCAAGAAGGGATTGCGTCGTGGTGACTGGAGATTCTTGACTGAAAACGAGGTAAATATGCTCCGTATGGGGTCTTTTGAATAATTTAAATTATTAAATGATGGAAATGATTCGTAGAACAAAGATTGTTGACGTGCTGAAATCACGCGATTTCGGAAGCATGGTCAATGTTAAGGGTTGGGTTCGTACCCGCCGCGGTAGCAAACAGGTAAACTTTATCGCCTTGAATGACGGTTCTACTATAAATAATGTACAGGTGGTTGTTGATTTGGCTAACTTCGACGAAGAAATGCTGAAACAGATTACTACCGGTGCATGTATCAGCGTAAACGGTGAATTGGTGGGATCTGTAGGTGCAGGACAGGATGCCGAAATTCAGGCTCGCGAAATTGAGGTGTTGGGAGTATGTGACAATACTTATCCACTTCAGAAGAAAGGTCACTCTATGGAGTTCCTTCGCGAAATTGCACACTTGCGTCCACGTACAAATACTTTCGGTGCTGTGTTCCGCATTCGTCATAACATGGCTATAGCAATACATAAGTTCTTCCATGACCGTGGTTTCTTCTATTTTCATACTCCTATCATTACAGCTTCTGACTGTGAAGGTGCCGGACAGATGTTTCAGGTTACTACTATGAATCTGTATGATTTGAAGAAGGATAAAAATGGTTCTATCGTATATGATAATGATTTCTTCGGCAAGCAGGCAAGCTTGACAGTGTCTGGTCAGTTGGAAGGAGAGTTGGCTGCAACATCACTTGGTGCAATCTATACTTTCGGTCCTACTTTCCGTGCTGAAAATTCAAATACTCCTCGCCATCTGGCTGAGTTCTGGATGATTGAACCGGAAGTGGCATTCAATGATATCTATGACAACATGGATTTGGCTGAGGAATTTATTAAGTATTGTGTACAGTGGGCTTTGGATAACTGCTACGATGACGTGAAATTCTTGAACGACATGTTCGATAAGGGATTGATTGAACGTTTGCAGAGTGTACTTAAAGATAGCTTCGTACGTTTGCCTTATACGGAAGGTATCAAGATTCTTGAAGACGCGGTTGCTAAAGGACATAAGTTTGAGTTCCCTGTATTCTGGGGAGCTGACCTGGCTTCAGAACACGAACGTTTCCTTGTTGAGGAACATTTTAAGAAACCGGTTATTCTGACTGACTATCCTAAGGAAATTAAAGCTTTCTATATGAAGCAGAACGAAGATGGCAAGACTGTACGTGCAATGGATGTTTTGTTCCCTAAGATTGGTGAAATTATCGGTGGATCAGAACGTGAGGCTGATTATGATAAGCTGCTTACCCGTATTCAGGAATTAGGTATTCCGATGAAGGATATGTGGTGGTATCTTGATACTCGTAAATACGGAACTTGTCCTCATTCAGGATTCGGGCTTGGTTTCGAACGCTTGTTGCTGTTCGTTACCGGTATGTCTAATATCCGTGATGTGATTCCTTTCCCTCGCACTCCGAGAAATGCGGAATTCTAATCTTATAAGTTAGATAATCAAAAAAGGATAGAAAATGGCTCTATCATTCCACTGGTGTGGATTTGATAAGGCCATTTTCGTTTTTCAATAATAATAAATAGGGATAGTCCGGTTATTCGTTTTTTGTAATATGTATTAAGTTTTTGACTTTAAACAAAAAAGTAGACTTCTGTGTTTCTTTCTAATATTTATTTTTATATATTTGTAGAAACCTATTAATAAACTTAAATATATAGTGTTATGAAAATGCGCAATTTTATTCTTATGGCATTGATGATGCTGGTAGCATCTGGTAGTGCTTTGGCGCAGAAAACCGAAAAAGTTCCTGTTAGCCTTAACGGTATCTGGCAAATGTGTTTCTATCGTTCGAATTCACCAACAGTGGCCGGTGAGCTCAAAACAAGTAATTCACTGAAAATTCTTTCTGATGACGGTCGTTTTTCCAATATGGTAATGATGCCTCATGGGGCTATTATTATAGGTGAGGGTAGGTATGAGATGACTTCTGAGAATTCTTATACGGAGATTGTTGAAAGGAATCTGCATCTTCCACAGCTCAATGGTAAAAAGAATCTTATGCACTTCGAAATGATGGAAGAAGGGATAATGGTGGTGAAATATTTTCTAAAGGAAGATATTAATGGAAACAAAATAGATTCCTGGTGTTACGAAACTTGGAAGAAAGTGGAAATGCCGGACGAATATCCGGAAAATATTATCAGGTAGTTTTATATTGTATTGTATATATAAGGACAGTTGTCAAGTGTTGGCGACTGTCCTTTTTTACATAGTATCAACTAATTATATCAGAAAAAAGCTGAAAAACTTTGTCTATTTCGGGAAAAGTTGTACCTTTGCAAGCCGATTATTATCAAATAGTGATAAAATTAAGATTCTGAGCACTTTATTCATCTTTGTCCGGGACGGATGGAGTGTGAGGAAATTGTTTTTTAGTAGTTAACATTTTAAAAAAGATTTAAGAGTGGATACTTTAAGTTACAAGACCATTTCTGCAAACAAGGAAACTGCAACTAAAGAATGGGTTGTAGTAGATGCTACCGATCAGGTTGTTGGCCGTCTCGGTGCTAAAGTTGCGAAACTGTTGAGAGGAAAGTACAAACCAAACTTTACTCCTCACGTAGACTGCGGTGATAACGTTATTATCATCAATGCAGACAAAGTTAAGTTTACAGGTAATAAGTGGAATGACAAAGTGTATTTGAGCTACACAGGTTATCCTGGTGGACAGCGCGAAATCACTCCTGCTCGCTTGATGGCTAAACCAAACGGCGCTGAAAAATTGATGAAGAAAGTTGTTAAAGGTATGCTTCCTAAGAATCGTCTGGGAGCTAAATTGCTTGGCAACTTGTATGTTTATGAAGGTTCTGAACACAAACACGAAGCTCAGACTCCAAAAGTTATTGATATTAACACACTTAAATAATAAAGAATGGAAGTAGTAAATGCATTAGGCAGACGTAAACGCGCAATTGCTCGCGTATTCGTAAGCGAAGGTACAGGAAAGATTACTATTAACAAGAGAGACCTTGCAGAGTACTTTCCATCAACTATTCTACAGTATGTAGTTAAACAGCCTCTTAACCTTCTTCAGGTGGCTGAAAAATATGATATTAAAGTTAACTTGTGCGGTGGTGGTTTCACAGGACAGTCACAGGCTTTGCGCTTGGCTATCGCTCGTGCACTTGTTAAAATCAATGCAGACGACAAGAAGGCTCTTCGTGCAGAAGGCTTCATGACTCGTGACTCTCGTTCTGTTGAACGTAAGAAACCGGGACGTCCTAAAGCACGTAGAAGATTCCAGTTCAGTAAACGTTAAGCGATTGAGTTTGTTAGTTTTTAAGTTTGTAAGTTTGTTGCAAGTAATCGGTTTGCGAAACTTCAGACTAAACTCAAGAACTTAGAAACTCAAAAACTTAAATGTTAAAGCGTTTAGTATCTAAACTGTCAGGATTCTTCCTACAATTGTTTGCGGAGAGACTACCCGACAGTTGGTTAAATTAAAAACAAAAAAGAAAGTAAACGATTAAAATTAAAAACAATGTCAAGAGTAAATTTTGATACATTATTGGAAGCAGGCTGCCACTTCGGACATTTGAAGAGAAAGTGGAACCCAGCAATGGCTCCTTATATTTTCATGGAACGCAACGGTATCCATATCATCGACCTAAACAAAACCGTTGTAAAAGTTGAAGAAGCTGCTGAAGCTTTGAAGCAGATTGCAAAATCAGGAAAGAAAATCCTGTTTGTTGCTACTAAAAAACAGGCTAAACAGGTTGTAGCTGAGAAAGCTGCTTCTGTAAATATGCCATACGTTATCGAACGTTGGCCAGGTGGTATGTTGACTAACTTCCCAACAATCCGTAAGGCTGTTAAGAAGATGGCAACTATCGACAAACTTACTAACGATGGTACTTATTCAAACTTGTCTAAGAGAGAAATCCTTCAGATCTCTCGTCAGCGTGCTAAACTTGAAAAGAACCTTGGTTCTATCGCTGACTTGACTCGTCTTCCATCAGCTTTGTTTGTTATCGACGTTTTGAAAGAAAACATTGCAGTACGCGAAGCTAACCGTCTTGGTATTCCTGTATTCGCAATCGTTGATACAAACTCTGACCCTTCTAACGTAGATTACGTTATCCCAGCTAATGACGATGCAACTAAGTCTGTAGAAGTAATTCTTGATGCTTGCTGCGCTGCTATGGCTGAAGGCCTGGAAGAAAGAAAAGCTGAAAAGGTAGATATGGATGCTGCCGGTGAAGCTGCTCCTAAGGCTCCAAAGAAAAAAGCTGGTAGAACTCGCATGGATAAAGCTGAAGAAGATGCTATAAACGCTGCTAAAGCTGCTGCTTTCGTTAGCAAGGAGGATGAAGCTTAATTCAGAAACTTAAATATATAAAATTGAGAATTGAAAATTGAGAATGGAACATATATGCTCAGATTCTCAATTCTCAATTCTCAATTTTGTTTTATAACGACATTATTAACTCTTAATAAAAAGAATTTATTATGGCTGTAAGTATGGCAGATATTACCAAGCTTCGTAAATTGACAGGAGCTGGTATGATGGACTGTAAAAATGCTTTGAACGACGCTGAAGGCGATTTCGACAAGGCAATGGAAATTATTCGTAAAAAAGGACAGGCTGTAGCTGCAAAACGTTCTGACCGTGAAACTTCAGAAGGTTGTGTATTGGCTAAGTCTACAGGTGACTATGCTGCAATGATAGCTTTGAAGTGTGAAACTGACTTCGTTGCTAAAAATGCTGATTTCGTTGCTTTGACTCAGGCTATCCTTGATGCTGCAATCGCTAACAAGTGCCAGACTTTGGATGAAGTTAAAGCTCTTCCAATGGGTAACGCTACAATCGCTGACGCAGTAGTTGACCGTAGTGGTATCACTGGTGAAAAAATGGAATTGGATGGTTATTTCGTAGTAACAGGAGCTAATACTGCTGTTTACAACCACATGAGCAAGAATCAGCTTTGTACTATGGTAGCTTTCAATAAGCCTTGCGATCAGCAGCTTGCACATGAAATCTGTATGCAGATTGCAGCTATGAACCCAATCGCAATTGATGAAGCTGGTGTTCCAGAATCTGTAAAGCAGGAAGAAATCAATGTAGCTATTGAAAAGACTAAAGCAGAACAGGTTCAGAAGGCTGTAGAAGCAGCTTTGAAGAAAGCTGGTATCAACCCTGCTCACGTTGACAGCGAAGAACACATGGAAAGCAACATGGCTAAGGGATGGATTACTGCTGAAGA
>Reeses_p1__coassemble_1659_pt1 | contig 10122 bp, 10 predicted proteins | sample Reeses_p1__metabat2_high_PE_011 | metagenome-assembled genome bin Reeses_p1 | reverse complement strand
TGATATGTTTACAAGCGTCTTTATCTCGCCGGGATGGTTCGCTCCCATCTCCACCTATCGAAATGGAAAACAAAATAGCAAAATACATCAATGTGAACGGCTGTCTGATGGACTTGGAACAACCCAGAGTAATGGGAATACTGAACGTTACTCCCGATTCCTTCTATGCCGGAAGCAGAAAACAATCGGAAGAAGATATATTACTGAGGGCCAGACAGATAATCAACGAAGGCGGAGAGATTATAGACATCGGAGCTTACTCTTCAAGACCGGATGCACAACATATCTCTACAGAAGAAGAGGCCTCAAGACTGAAAAAAGCTCTCACCTTATTAAATAAGGAGATGCCGGAAGCAGTGATTTCCGTAGATACATTCCGCGCGGACATAGCAAAGATGTGTGTGGAAGAACACGGTGTGGCAATAATCAACGACATTTCGGCCGGAAGCATGGACGACAGAATGATGCCTGTTGTGGCAAAATTAGGTGTACCATATATAATGATGCATATGAAAGGCACACTGAGGTGTACTGAATTTAGTTGTCAGTTTGTGTTGTAATTCCTGACCAAGTTGACTGGTTAATACGGGAAAGCGCCGACGAAATAGTAAAAAAATAAAATCAAACTGTTAATTACGCTACTGATAATTGCATTTATATCAGATTTTGAGTACTTTTGCACATTAAAATGGTGACATTTCTTTATCACAATATAAAAAATATTTACCGGTATATTAAATATTTTATATAAATAACGGCCAAATTTGATTAGGAAATTATAATTTATAATATATCATCACTCATGAGTAACCAAAGATACATGCAGCGCGGCGTATCGGCATCTAAGGAAGATGTGCATAACGCTATCAAAAACATTGACAAAGGTATTTTCCCTAAGGCTTTCTGTAAAATCATTCCTGATATTCTTGGCGGAGACCCTGAATACTGCAACATCATGCACGCAGACGGTGCGGGAACAAAATCATCACTGGCATATCTGTACTGGAAAGAAACAGGCAACTTGTCTGTATGGAAAGGTATCGCACAGGATGCTCTAATCATGAACATCGACGACTTGCTCTGCGTAGGAGCAGTTGACAACATACTTGTTTCTTCTACTATCGGACGTAACAAACTGCTCGTTCCGGGAGAAGTTATCTCAGCTATCATCAACGGTACTGACGAACTGCTTGCCGAACTCCGCGAAATGGGTGTAGGTGTTTACGCAACAGGTGGTGAGACTGCCGATGTTGGCGACCTGGTTCGTACTATCATCGTTGACAGTACAGTGACTTGCCGTATGAAGCGTTCTGACGTGATTGACAATGCAAACATCCGTCCGGGCGACGTTATAGTAGGTCTTGCATCTTACGGACAGGCTACTTACGAAAAGGAATACAACGGTGGTATGGGTAGCAACGGTCTGACAAGCGCGCGTCACGACGTATTCTCAAAATATCTTGCAGAGAAATATCCTGAAAGCTACGATAAGGCTGTACCTGAAGACCTGGTTTACAGCGGAAATCTGAAGCTGACTGACGATGTGGAAGGTTCTCCACTTGATGCAGGTAAGCTGGTTCTCTCTCCTACCCGTACATATGCTCCTGTAGTGAAGAAACTGCTTGATGCTCTCCGTCCTGAAATCCACGGTATGGTTCACTGCTCGGGTGGTGCACAGACTAAGGTTCTGCACTTCGTAGGCGACAACTGCCGCGTGGTTAAGGATAACCTCTTCCCTGTTCCTCCATTGTTCCGCACTATCAAGGAACAGAGCGGTACTGACTGGGACGAAATGTACAAGGTATTCAACATGGGACACCGTCTTGAAGTATATCTCTCTCCTGAACACGCTGAACAGGTTATCGAAATCAGTAAATCGTTCAATATCGACGCACAGATTATCGGTCGCATAGAAGAAAGCAACGGTTCCAAGGAATTGATTATCAAGAGCGAATTCGGAGAATTCAGATACTAAAATTTAATTTAACCACATGGCCTATGGAAAAAGAAAAGAAAGGTTGCCTTATACCTTTAACTTTCTTAGCAGCAGGCATAATAAGTTTTTGTATAGGATTAGCATATGATATCCATATACTTTATGTATTGGGATTCCTGATACCGGCATACGGCGGTACTATGTACAGCCAATACACTGGTAAAAAGAAGAAATGGAGTTCTATGAAACATATTCTCGTTTCATTTCTTATGCTACTTATTGCTTCTATTGTATGTTTTATACTATACGGTAAATTGTGGTAAAAAATAAAAAGATTTAAATGGCGGAAAATAACACCATACTGGAGAAACTTGAAGGACTGGTATCACGTTTTGAGGAAGTATCTACACTGATTACTGACCCGAACGTGATAGCAGACCAGAAAAGATATGTAAAACTGACAAAGGAATATAAGGAGCTGGGCGACATCATGAAAGCTCGCAAGGAATACTTGCAATGTCTGAACGGACTTGAAGAAGCCAAAATGATGATAAACGAAAGCGACCCTGAAATGAAGGAAATGGCCCGCGAAGAGGCTGCTGCCTGCGAGGCACGCATACCTGAGCTGGAAGAAGAAATCAAACTTCTGCTTGTTCCTGCCGACCCTCAGGACGACCGCAATGCGATTCTTGAAATCCGTGGCGGTACGGGTGGCGACGAGGCTGCTATCTTTGCCGGCGACCTGTTCCGTATGTATTCGAAATACTGCGAAACGAAAGGCTGGAAACTTGAAGTATCAAATGCTAACGAAGGTGCAGCAGGCGGTTTCAAGGAAATAATCTGCTCTGTAACCGGAGAAAAGGTTTACGGAACTCTGAAATACGAATCGGGAGTACACCGCGTGCAGCGTGTACCTGCCACTGAAACTCAGGGACGTGTACACACATCGGCCGCATCGGTAGCCGTACTGCCTGAAGCCGAACCTTTCGATGTGGAAATCAATGAAGGCGAAATAAAATGGGATACATTCCGAAGCGGCGGTGCCGGAGGACAGAACGTAAACAAGGTGGAATCCGGAGTTCGTCTGCGATATAACTGGAAGAACCCTAATACAGGAGTTGTGGAAGAAATCCTTATTGAATGTACCGAAACACGCGACCAGCCAAAGAATAAGGAACGTGCCCTCTCGCGCCTGCGTACATTTATATACGATAAGGAGCACCAGAAGTACATCGACGATATAGCTTCAAAGCGTAAGACTATGGTCAGCACCGGTGACCGTTCGGCTAAAATCCGTACTTACAACTATCCTCAGGGACGTATTACAGACCACCGCATAAACTATACAATCTATAATCTCAGTGCATTCATGGACGGAGACATTCAGGACTGTATAGACCATCTGATTGTGGCTGAAAATACTGAAAGACTGAAGGAAAGTGAACTATAGAAACATGCCCAACGATTTACCCAATAAAATTGATATGAGAAAAATTATCTTATTGATATCTTGTTTTTGCTTTTCACTTTATTCATTCGGACAGGACTACAAAAGTGAACTTAGCGCAACAGAAGGATATAAAGGAAGCTTTGAAATAGGATTTGCAGCCGGTGCCGGAGACGCAGGACATAATCGTGGAGAATTCCTCATAACAAACGGATATCAATTCAACAGATATTTCTCGGCAGGAATAGGAACAGGAATACAGGTTTGGCAAGTTACTCAAGATGTAACATTGCCATTGTTTGCTGATTTTGAAGCAACATTCATGCAAAAGACAATATCTCCTTATGCAAACATAAGATTAGGTTACTGTTTTGCCCTTACAGAAGATGAAATTTTACCTAAAAACGGTATTTATTTCAGTCCTACAATCGGGTTCCGCTGGGGAATAAGCAAAAACAAAGCATTAAAGCTGGGTACAGGCTACTTAGTTCAAGGCAGTAAGATAAAACAGAATTTCAATACTCCAAATCAGTTTACAGAAACAACATTCTTTCACTCACTGATTGCTAAAGTTGCATTAGAGTTTTAATGAAACCATATAAAAGACTTAGAATATGAACAAACAACAGTTATTCGAAAACATCAAGAAGAAACAGTCATTCCTATGCGTAGGACTTGACACTGACATCAAGAAAATTCCAGAACACCTTCTGAAAGAAGAAGATCCTATATTCGCATTCAACAAGGCTATTATCGACGCTACAGCACCTTACTGTATCGCATACAAACCAAACCTGGCTTTCTATGAAAGCATGGGTGTGAAGGGTTGGATTGCATTCGAAAAGACAGTAGAATATATCAAGTCAAACTATCCTGACCAGTTCATCATAGCAGACGCAAAACGTGGCGACATCGGTAATACTTCGGCTATGTATGCACGTACATTCTTCGAAGAATTGAACATCGACTCTGTAACTGTAGCTCCATATATGGGCGAAGACAGTGTTACTCCGTTCCTTACTTACGAAGGAAAATGGGTTATCCTCCTTGCACTTACATCAAACAAGGGCTCGCACGACTTCCAGCTCACAACCGACACAGAAGGCGAACGTCTATTTGAAAAGGTATTGCGCAAGAGTCAGGAATGGGCAAACGATGAAAACATGATGTACGTGGTAGGTGCTACTCAGGGACGCATGTTCGAAGATATCCGTAAGATTGTTCCTAACCACTTCCTTCTGGTTCCGGGTATCGGAGCACAGGGCGGTTCACTGGAAGAAGTTTGCAAGTACGGTATGACTAAGGAATGCGGACTTATAGTTAATTCAAGCCGCGCAATCATCTATGCCGACAAGACTGAGAACTTTGCAAAAGTGGCAGGCGAAGAAGCTAAGAAAGTACAGCAACAGATGTCTGAACAACTAAAAGCTATCCTCTGATTTGAAGAAGAAGTGAATACCGGGCATTAAACGTTTCTTAAATTTAGCTGAAATATATGTTTTGACACTATAATGATGTTTTCTGGTCATAATGTAGAATCTATCAGGAAACAAGTGAAAAACATAGGCAAATTCACGGAAACGTCATTGGCCGAGATTATTTCTTTCAAGATAATTTCGTATTAGAAAAACAGTTATATCCTCCTATATTAGGCTGATATAACTGTTTTTTTGTTGAAAACTATGTATTTATGTAAGTAATTATGCAAATATTTTGCTTTTTTCTCTGATATGTAAAAAAAAAACACGTAATTTGCATAAACAAGTAATTGAACTTACTTTACTTTTATTAAGGGTAAGAAAAACAATAAAAACAAAACCAAAGGAAGAAAAATAACAGATATGGAGTTCTCGGCTAAACAAATTGCAGAATTTATCCAAGGAATTGTTGTAGGTGACGAAAATGCCACAGTACACACTTTTGCAAAAATCGAAGAAGGTGTACCTGGTGCATTGTCGTTTTTGGCAAACCCCAAATATACTAACTACATCTACGAAACACAGTCATCAATAGTGTTGGTAAACAAAGATTTCACTCCGGAACATGAAGTCAAGGCAACACTTATAAAGGTCGACAATGCATACGAAAGTTTGGCTAAGCTTATGTCACTCTATGAAATGAGCCAGCCTAAAAAGACAGGTATCGACCCGCTTGCTTACATCTCGGATAAAGCAAAGGTAGGAAATGGCTGCTATATAGGTCCATTTGCCTGCATAGAAGAGGGAGCCGTAATTGGTGACAATGTATATATACATCCACATGCAACAGTCGGGAGCAACGCTAAGGTAGGTAACAACTGTATTATCTACCCACATGTTACAATTTACCATGACTGCAGAATAGGAAATAACTGTATTCTACATGCAGGCTCTGTGATTGGTGCCGATGGTTTTGGTTTTGCTCCATCGCCTGAAGGATATGAAAAAATTCCGCAGATAGGTATTGTGATTCTGGAAGACGATGTAGAAATAGGAGCTAACACATGTATCGACCGCGCTACAATGGGAGCTACCATTATTCATAAAGGTGTAAAACTGGATAATATGGTACAGATAGCTCACAACGTAGAGGTAGGAAGCAACACTGTAATGGCATCGCAAGTCGGTGTGGCCGGCTCTGCCAAAATCGGAGAATGGTGTATGCTTGGCGGACAGGTAGGAGTTGCAGGACACATAAAGGTTGGAAACAGAGTAACTGTAGGAGCACAATCAGGAATACCGGGAAACACAAAATCGGATATAGCCATTATGGGATATCCGGCTATAGAACACAAACAGTTTGCACGAGCTGCTATTGTTTACAAGAAATTGCCTGACATGTATTCTGAATTAGGCAAACTACAAAAAGAAATAGAAGAATTGAAAAAACTAATAAACAAATAAACACCCATGTTGAAACAACAGACTTTAAAAGGCAGCTTCTCACTGAATGGTAAAGGACTCCACACAGGAGTGAAACTGACAGTGACATTCAACCCTGCTCCGGAACATCACGGGTATAAGATCCAACGTATAGACTTAGACGATCAGCCTATAATAGACGCTGTGGCCGAAAATGTCATCGATACGACGAGAGGTACAGTGTTATCAAAAAATAATGTAAAAGTCAGTACAGTTGAACATGCACTGGCAGCTCTTTATGCAGCCGGAATAGACAACTGTCTGATACAGGTGGACGGTCCTGAGTTCCCGATATTGGACGGAAGCGCAAAGGCTTACGTGGAATGTATCGAAAGAGTGGGCATTGAAGAACAGTCGGCTCCAAAAGATTATTACATTATCAAATCAAAAATAGAATTCCGCGACGAAGCTACAGGTTCATGTATCACTGTGTTGCCTGACGACAGATTCAGTATAAACACTTTGATATCATACGATTCGCAAATTCTTACAAATCAGTTTGCTACACTTGAAAATATGGCTGATTTCCCTTCGGAAATCGCTTCTGCACGTACGTTCGTTTTCGTTCGCGAAATAGAACCTCTGCTCAATGCAGGACTGATTAAGGGAGGTGACCTGGACAATGCTATTGTGATATACGAAAAGCAGATGACTCAGGAAAACTTTGACAAACTGGCTGATGTAATGAATGTTCCTCATATGGATGCAAGCCATTTGGGATATATCAACCATATTCCATTGGTATGGCCAAACGAGCCGGCAAGACACAAACTGCTTGACATCATTGGCGACCTTGCTCTTATAGGCAAACCTATAAAGGGAAGAATCATTGCTACAAGACCGGGACACACGATAAACAACAAGTTCGCAAGACAACTGAGAAAAGAAATAAGAATGCACGAAATACAGGCTCCTATCTACAACTGTAATGAAGAGCCGCTGATGGACGTGAACCGCATACGCGAACTGTTGCCTCACAGATATCCGTTCCAGTTGGTAGACAAGGTCATTGCTATGGGTGCCAATTACATAGTAGGTGTTAAGAACGTTACATCAAACGAACCTTTCTTCCAGGGACATTTTCCGGAAGAGCCTGTTATGCCGGGAGTGCTTCAGATAGAGGCTATGGCACAGGTAGGAGGTCTGTTGGTTCTGAACTCAGTTAATGACCCAAAACTGTATTCTACATATTTCATGAAGATAGACAATGTGAAATTCCGCCAGAAAGTGGTACCGGGCGATACTCTTATCTTCCGCGTGGAACTTATGGCGCCTATCCGCAGAGGTGTATCTACAATGAAAGGATACGTTTTCGTAGGTGAGAAAATAGTTTGCGAAGCTGAATTTATGGCTCAAATCGTAAAAAACAAATAATATAGATATGATAAGTCCATTAGCATACATACATCCTGAAGCACAGATAGGAGAAAATGTAGAAATAGGCCCGTTCGTGTACATTGACAAGAACGTTGTAATAGGCGACAATAATATCATAATGCCTAATGCCAACATTCTGTATGGAGCACGTATCGGTAACAACAACAGAATTTTCCCTGGTGCTGTGATTGGAGCTGTTCCACAGGATTTGAAGTTTAAAGGTGAAGAAACAACTGCTGAAGTAGGCGACAACAACACTATCAGAGAGAACGTTACCATTAACCGCGGTACTGCTGCTAAAGGCAAGACTGTGGTTGGAAGCAACAACCTGCTCATGGAAGGTGTACACGTGGCACACGATGCTATTATAGGTAACGGATGTATCATCGGCAACTCCACTAAATTTGCAGGTGAGATTATAATAGACGACTACTCTATTATCAGCGCAAGCGTACTTATGCATCAGTTCTGCCGTGTAGGCGGTTACGGAATGATTCAAGGCGGAAGCCGTTTCAGCAAGGATATTCCTCCATTTATCATCGCAGGTAGAGATCCAATAGCGTATTGTGGTATCAACATTGTAGGCCTTAGAAGAAGAGGTTTCTCAAATGAACTGATTGAGAATATTCACAACGCTTACAGAATTATCTACAATAGCGGAAAGAACACAGCTGAAGCGCTTGAACAGGTTAAACAGGAGGTTCCTATGAGTCCGGAGATAGAATATATTATCTCTTTCATAGAAAATTCTCAAAGAGGCATTATAAGATAATCATTTTTTGTATATTTACAAAATAAAGATTTAACACTATAATTAAGATGGTTTACAAATTCAGACTCATATCAGACGAAGTCGATAACTTCTTAAGAGAAATAAAAATCGACTCAGATGCTTCATTCTATGACTTGCATGAAGCAATTCTTAAATGTACAGGTTATAAAGATGACCAGATGACTTCATTCTTTATATGTGATGACGACTGGGAAAAGGAAACGGAAATCACTCTTGAAGATATGGGTACAAGCAGTTCTGACGAGGATATATATATAATGAAAGATACTCCGCTGAGCGAACTTCTTGAAGATGAGAAACAGAAGCTGATTTATGTTTTCGACCCATTGGCTGAAAGAATATTCTTCATCGAACTGTCGGAAATAATAACAGGTCAGGATTTGAAACATGCCATTTGTTCACGACAGGAAGGGGATGCTCCGCAGCAGACTATTGATTTCGATGAACAGCTGAATACAAGCCAGTCGCTTGACCTCGGAGAAAACTTCTACGGTGACGAAGATTACGACATGGAAGATTTCGATATGGACGGATTCGACATGACAGAAGGTAATCCTTACGATGACGACAAATATTAATAATAATATTGACTGAACAACGAAGCGAAGAATACGGCTTCAACGAAAATGTTGATAAATCCGTTATTCTTCGCTTTCTTAATTTATATATCTGATGAACAGCAAAAAGACTCTCATAGTACTGATAGGACCGACAGGGGTGGGAAAAACAGACCTCAGCATAAAAATAGCCGAGAAATATAACTCTCCTATTATTTCTGCCGACTCCAGACAGTTGTACTCCGAACTGAAAATCGGTACAGCCGCACCTGCAGAAGAATACCTGAAAAGGGTAAAACATTATTTCGTGGGTACACTGAAGCTGACTGACTATTACAGTGCCGCACAATATGAGAGTGATGTCATCAGTCTGCTTGAGGAGCTTTTCAAGGAAAACGACACAATACTTCTGACCGGAGGCTCGATGATGTATATTGACGCTATCTGTAAGGGCATAGACGATATTCCTACAGTAGACAACGATACACGACAGATGATGATGGAGAAATACGAGAAAGAAGGTCTTGAAAGATTATGTGCAGAACTGAAACTCCTTGATCCGGAGTATTACTCCATCGTCGACCTGAAGAATCCTAAAAGAGTGATACACGCACTGGAGATATGCTACATGACCGGAAAGACTTATACTTCCTTCAGAACCGGAAACAAGAAACAGAGGCCTTTCGATATCATAAAAATAGGACTGTGCAGAGAGAGGGAAGAGCTTTATGAACGTATCAACAGAAGAGTGGATATAATGATAAACGACGGACTGGTAGATGAAGTCAAGTCTGTTTATCAATATAGAAACCTTAATTCGCTAAATACAGTGGGATATAAGGAGATTATCCAGTATCTTGACGGCAACTGTACGTTAGACTTTGGTATAGAGAAAATAAAGCAGAACTCACGCATTTACTCCAGAAAGCAGATGACATGGTTCAGAAGGGATAATGAAATTACATGGTTCCATCCGGACAATGAGGAGGAAATCATGAATTTCATTGAAGCGGAAAAAGAGAAATGATATAAAAAGTAGCGGAAAGACTACTTCACAGTAACCATTCTATTTTCCGCCTTGACATAAGTTGTTAGCCGACATATCTTTGCGC
>Reeses_p1__coassemble_1491_pt1 | contig 11029 bp, 9 predicted proteins | sample Reeses_p1__metabat2_high_PE_011 | metagenome-assembled genome bin Reeses_p1 | reverse complement strand
GCGATTTCAGGATAGCCTTCGCGGTCAGCCTGACGGCTCATAGCCAAGTACATACCTACTTCTGTACATTCGCCCATGAAGTGGTTGTTAAGGTCTTTAATCATTTCGTCGTCGCAACCTTTAGCTACGCCGATAACGTGTTCGTCTGCAAACTGAAGACCACCTTCTGTTTCTTCCATTTCTTTGAACTTAGAAGCTGGAGCTTTACACAATGGACACTTTTCAGGAGCTGAATCACCTTCGTGGATGTAACCACATACTGTACAGATAAATTTCTTCATAATAGTAATAAGTTAGTTGTTAAATTAATATTTTCAGTCCGACTTTAGTTTTTGTCGGAATTGTTTTTCTTGCATTCAGGGCAGACACCCTTGTAATAACTGTGTACCTCTTCAACACTGAATCCTTTGTCTGCCATATCACTCATTTCTTTTTCGTTGACGTGCATTGGCAGGTCATAGATTTTACCGCAACATTTGCACTGGAAATGTGCGTGTGCCGATGTATCACCATCAAAACAAGCGTTGCGCTCGTCTATCGTAAGCATCTTTGCGGCTCCATGTTCAACAAACAACTTCAGCGTGTTATATACAGTTGTTTTTGAAAGGGTAGGAATATCATCGTGCAGAGCCATGTATATCTCATCTATACAGGGATGAGTATGGTGCTTCAGCAGATAGTCCATAATTGCGATGCGTTGTACGGATGGCTTTATTTCATAACTAAGCAAATATTCGTAAACGTTCATACTCTCTTTCAATTCTGTAATTATTACAATTTTATTTCAATGGCAAAGATACAAACTTTTTTTTAATCCACAAGTTTCAAACTTAGTTTTTTGTTTTTTTTACTTTTGGCTTTACTGCTGAGCAAAAGAATAATTTGTATTTTTGTAGTCGCTATACATTATATATATAACAAATTATATGAAATTTGGTTTTGTAAAAGTGGCGGCTGCCATTCCTGCGGTAAAGGTGGCCGACTGTAAATTCAACGCTCAACACACTGAGGCTCAGATTATGGTGGCCGACGGTAAGGGCGTTCAGATAGTGATTTTCCCGGAATTGAATCTTACCGGATATTCATGTGGCGACCTGTTTTCTCATCAGCTGCTGCTGGAACAGGCCGAAATGGCTTTGATGCAGGTGATTAATAATACCCGACAGTTGGATATTATTTCCATTGTCGGCCTGCCTGTCATGGTAAACTCTACTTTGGCCAATTGTGCGGTAGTGTTCCAGAGAGGTAAGATTCTTGGGGTAGTTCCTAAAACTTATCTGCCTAACTATAAGGAATTCTACGAACAGAGATGGTTTGCTTCATCTCTCACATATAAAGATATTTCTTCTGTAAGACTTTGCGGACAGACAGTGCCTTTCGGCAAGGATTTGCTTTTCGAGACATCGGATACCTGTTTCGGAATAGAGATTTGTGAGGATGTATGGGCTCCCGTTCCTCCAAGTTCTGAACTGGTGTTGAAGGGTGCGGAGATAATCTTCAATATGTCTGCCGATACAGAAAACATAGCCAAGCATCAGTATCTCCGTTCGTTGCTTGCACAGCAGTCTGCACGATGTCTGGCTGGGTATGTGTTCTCTTCATGCGGATTCGGTGAGTCTACCACAGATGTGGTATTTGCTGGAAATGCACTTATTTATGAAAACGGTACTTTGCTTGCCGAGGCTGAACGCTTCTCGTTCGATGAGCAATTGGTTGTCAGCGAGATAGATGTAGAGCGTCTGCGTGGAGAGCGTCTGGTCAATACTACATTTGCGGCGAGTGTCAGAGCTTATGGTGCAGATGGCGTACAGCGTATTCAGACAGAGATGGTTAACAGCCGTAATCTTTCTCTCACGAGATATGTAGACCCTCATCCGTTCGTACCGGCAGGAGGAAAGCTGCTTGATGAAAGATGTGAGGAGATATTCTCCATCCAGGTGGCAGGATTGGCGAAAAGGCTTGTTCATACCAACTGCAAGACAGTGGTGGTAGGTATATCAGGCGGTCTGGATTCTACATTGGCTCTTCTCGTATGCGTGAAGACTTTCGACAAGTTAGACTTGCCGCGCAAGGGTATAGTAGGTATCACTATGCCGGGCTTCGGAACTACCGACCGTACATACAACAATGCTCTTACTCTGATGAACTCACTGCAGGTTACAACCAAGGAAATCAGCATCAAGGATGCCTGCATTCAGCATTTCAAGGATATAGAACACGATATGTCCATTCACGACGTAACTTACGAAAACGGTCAGGCGCGCGAACGTACGCAGATTCTTATGGATTATGCAAACAAGATTGGCGGTCTGGTGATTGGTACAGGCGATTTGTCGGAACTTGCACTTGGTTGGGCCACTTACAATGGTGACCATATGTCGATGTACGGTGTGAATGCCAGCATACCTAAAACGTTGGTGCGCTATCTCGTAAACTGGGTGGCACAGACCGGAGTAGATGTCATTTCGCGTAACACACTGCTTGACATTATAGATACTCCTATCAGTCCGGAACTTATCCCGGCCGACGAAAACGGTAATATCAAGCAGAAGACAGAAGACCTCGTTGGTCCATACGAGCTGCATGATTTCTTCCTTTATTATTTCCTCAGGTTCGGAATGCGCCCGGCTAAGATTTACTACCTGGCAGAGATAGCTTTCAAGGGAATGTATGACAGCACTACGATAAAGAAATGGCTCACTAATTTCTGTCGCCGTTTCTTCAATCAGCAGTTCAAGCGTTCATGTCTTCCTGACGGACCTAAGGTAGGTTCTGTTTCACTCAGTCCGCGAGGCGACTGGCGTATGCCGAGCGATGCAAGTTCGGCCTTGTGGCTTAAGGAATGTGAGGAACTCATAGGCTGATTTATGCACGCATCCGTAGTTTTTTCCTGAAACGAATAAGAAAAGAAACCGTTACACGTACGTGTTACGCCCGCGTCACGTTCGTGTAACGCGCGTGACACGCTCGTGTTCCACCCGTTACACGTACGTGTTACGCTTTCTCCGTCAATGAATTTATTCTGATATTTCCCGGCTTATTGCCTTAAACGCAGGGACGTTACTTTGTTCGTCCGGGTTGAAGGCATACCATATGTAATTATCTTCCTGTCCTGTCGGAAGTTTGCACAGGCGCATGTTTTCTTCGTATTCCCCGAATATTATATCCCATGTATCAGGCGGTGTGACGTGTTTGGTCCTTATCGCTTCTGCCGGTTCTTTCTTGAGCGACATTCCCGCTTCAATCCATGCCTGAGTGGCATCCAGAGTGTATTTCGGATAATGGCTCTTGCAGAACTTGTAAAGAATTATTCCTCTTCTTTCCAATCCCATAGGCTGGTCTATCACACCGATGTTTGTAAGATGCTCAAGGAAATGATACAGGAAGTCGTCATTCTCCACTATCAGCCTGCGTGTGAGTTTCTGCCAAGCTTTAGCATTATAGAAACCGTCCAGGAGGCGTGACAGGAGTCTTGCTGTCTGAAGTTCGTCCGATGTAATGTCGTTTGTCTCAAGCACCTCGTATGGAGGTAGGGTAGAGTATCTTATTCCAAGTTCTTCTGCTCTTCTTCTCATCTCTGTTCCCGGAAGCAGTTTCAGCGATTCCAACTGGATTTCTCCTGCATTCAGTCCGGCCAGGGTGCGTACATCCTCAAAAATCTCATTCATATGATAGTGAGGCAGTCCTGCTATCAGGTCGGCGTGCGTTTCCATATTCTCGAGCGAGCAGAGGAACTTCAGGCCTTTCATCGCATCCTCAAGTTTCCCGGCACGTCGGCTTGTGGTAAGTACTATTTCTCTCAGGCTCTGTATTCCGGCTTCCAGATGAAGAAGTCCTTTGGGCATTGATTTCAATTCTGCTTTCAGTTCTTCAGAAAGCAAAGCCGGATGGATTTCAAGATGGAAATTCATGTCCGGATGTTCGCGGAAGAGGGCAAGCAATGCTTTTGCATAGCGGGTGTTGTAGTTGAAAGTACGGTCCAGAACTCGTATGTTCTTTATTCCGTGGCTGTGGATGATTCCTATTCTTTCTCTGATAGTGTCTATACTTAGATTTCGCACCGGCTTATCGCCACCGCTTACGCAAAAAGCGCATGTGTTGAAGCATCCTCTTGTAGTTTCCAACTGTACGAAAGGCTTGTCCCAGTTGAACAGCTCGCTTCTTTCAGGATATTCCAAAGCCGTGAAGTCTGTCACTCTTGCCATACCGTTGTCGCGGTATTCTCCGTTATCGTCTATGTAGCATAGTCCGGCAATGTCCTTCCATTCTTCCTTGTTGTCGAAATGCTTCATCCACTGTTTGAATCCGGTTTCACCTTCACCTCTGAATACACCTTCGATGAAATCATTTGTTGTAAGGAATTTTCTGTTATCTCCCAGAAACTCCGGTCCTCCGAGGATTATCCTGCACTGTGGCAGCAGGGATTTTACGCGGCATGTGATATGGAGTAACGCTTCGTGGTTGAAGAGCCAGCATGTGGATGCTACAATATCAGGCTTGTGTTTATAGATTTGTTCTGCCACCATTCCCGGGTTCTCGTTGATGGTAGCCGAAACCTTGACCCACACAATGCTTTTGTCGTCTGCCATCTGTGCATGCAGAGCCGGCAGTGCAAGCGATGAATGTGCATACGAACTGTTTAAATCCAACCAGATTAATTTCATATATCAAAAAATGAGAGTAAGAATATATTACAAAAGAAAGCGAAGAACCACAATGTCTATGATTCTTCGCTTTATATTTTTTATCGTGCGATGAATATTATTGAATCAAGTACTGTGAGCTGATTGATTCGTTAGTCATCACGCGGCGGATAGTTTCAGCGAACATATCTGCTATTGAAAGCTGTTTAACCTTAGCGCAACGGTTTGCATAAGGAATACTGTCTGTGAATACGATTTCTTCCAACTGAGAGTTCTGTACACGTTCAGAAGCAGGACCTGACATAACGCAGTGTGAAGCGATAGCTCTTACTGAGTTTGCTCCGGCTTCTTTCATGATGTCGGCAGCCTTAGTGATAGTACCGGCTGTATCAACCATGTCGTCAACCAAAACCACGTCTTTACCTTTCACGTCACCGATGATTTGCATAGAAGCTACTACGTTTGCTTTTTCGCGTGTCTTGTGGCAAAGAACCAATGGAACATCGAGGAACTTAGCATATGTACTTGCACGCTTGGAACCACCAACGTCCGGAGTAGCAATTACAAGATTTTCCAGATTCAATGACTGAATGTATGGAGCGAAGATTGTAGATGCATACAGGTGGTCTACAGGAATATCGAAGAATCCCTGAATCTGGTCTGCATGAAGGTCCATTGTGATAAGACGGTCGATACCTGCTACACTAAGAAGGTTTGCTACAAGCTTGGCACCGATAGAAACACGTGGTTTGTCCTTGCGGTCCTGACGAGCCCAACCGAAATATGGGATTACAGCGATAATGCTCTTTGCTGAAGCACGCTTAGCGGCATCAATCATAAGGAGCAACTCCATAAGGTTGTCTGAGTTTGGGAATGTAGACTGTACTATGAATACATGCTGACCACGGATTGACTCTTCATAAGACACTGCGAACTCTCCGTCAGCAAAGTGAGTAATCTTCATGTTACCAAGTTCGCATCCTAAACTGTTGCAGATTTTTTCTGCCAAGTATCTCGAGTTTGTACCGGAGAATACTTTAAAAGGTGATTGTACGTTCATTGTAAATAGATATATTGCCTTGATTTGTTTGCAAAGTTATACCATTTATATAAGTAAGTCAAACGTTTTGCAGGAAAAATACAATAAGTATTTAGTCGGCAAGTCGTTTTAACTTTCTGAAATGCTCTATAAGTTCCTGATAATTGTTGTCTGAACTGTGGTTGAATTTAGACCATAGTCCTCCCAATACGGCAGCTCCACCAAATCCGAAATCCTTGACTCTGAGGATATTTTCTTCGTCTATACCACCTAAGGCGATGACTTTCTTGTCTATTATGTCAGCTTTTACAGCCTCACGTATTGCTTCGGGTGTGAAATTTGATGAATATCCTTCTTTGGAAATACTGTCGAATATCGGACTGAGAAAAACGTAGTCGCAAGTCTTTTTGTCCTCTTGCACTTCTTCCAGTGTATGACAGGAAGCACTGATATGTCCGGAGTAGTTGTCCGGTGCAATAGGATTGCGGCTGTTCAGGTGAATACCTTTCAACTTATACTCATTGCATAAGTAGAAATGGTCGTGTATGACGATTTTCTTATGATATTTTTCTGGTATGAGCGTAAGCAGTCTTTCTGCGTAAACCGCTTCTGTCCCCGGCTTGCGAAGATGTAATGTGTCTAACCCTTCTTCGAAGAGTGCATTTAATATTTGGTTCTCCTCTACAAAATATTCTGGAGTTGTTATCAGTATCAGTTTCATGTGTGTACCACTAAATCTGCCTGCAAAGTTAGTAACCAAATTGTAATATTCCTATAATAAGTAGGATATATTTTTTATTGTTGCTGAAAATCAGAGCGTTATAATCTGATGTTATAGTTTATAGATGTTTATTTTACTTTAAAAATCCATGAAATCCATAGAAATATTTTATATTTGCGGTGAAATGTTTTACAATAGTTGTACAAAAAATGCCAACTTTCAAAGTAGTAGTATTACCTCACCAAAAAAGAAGTGACGGAACATATAATGTAAAAGTGAGGGTAACTCAAGATAGAGTATCAAGATTTATCCGTACATCTCATTATGTGTCTTTGTCAGATATTTCTAAACGCAAAGATAATGGAAAAGAAAGAATTAAAATAAAAAACCAGGCAATAAAAGACCTTATGGATGAACTTATTCTTTCTTATAAGAAAAAGTTGATGGAAGCTGGTCCGAAAGTTGAAGAATGGGATGTTGACCGTATAGTAGAATTTATCACTTCAAAAAAGAGTAAAGATTTTTCTTTGGACTTTATAGCTTATGCCAGGAATTATATAAATCTGATGAAAGAACAAGGAAGGATAGGAACAGCAAAGAGACATCAGACTGCCATAAATGCTTTAGAGCGTTTTGCTGGAAAATCTCTTGATATAAATTGTATTAATCTTTCTTTCCTTAGAAAGTTTGAGACTTTCATTCTTTTTGAACCCAAACAAGGATATAATAAAAGAGATGGAAAAGTTGAAATGGGAGGAGAAAAAGGTAAGGCATCGGTAGTAGCTTATATGTCTTCTTTAAGGTTAATACACAAAATGGCAAAGGATGAATATAACGATGAGGAAAACGGTGTTATCAATATCCCTTTATCACCCTTCGCTAAGTATGTTATGCCGAAGAATAATGTACCAAAGCCGAGAACTTTAACTATAGAGCAGATACAAAAAATAATAGATTTACCTTATAATGGACGTTCTAACTCTTTATATAATCTGGCTAAAGATGTATTTTTACTGTCATTTGGATTGATGGGAATGAATACTGCCGATATGTTTGAAGCTAATAGAATGGATGGTAATGTGTTGATATATGAGAGAAAGAAAACGCGCACACGTAGAAACGATAGGGCTGAGATGAAAGTTAGGGTTGAGCCGGAGATTATAAGTATAATGGAAAGATATAAAGGTAGTATTTCTTTATTTTCTTTTCGTGAAAGACTTTCCGATTCTAAGAATTTCAACAGTTTGGTAAATCGAGAATTAAAGAAAATTGGGGTTGAGATAGGAATCCCTGAACTTAATTTCTATTACGCCCGTCATTCTATGGCTTCTATATGTGCAAATAAATTAGGAATAGATATTGCCAGGGTGGATGAGATGCTTAACCATAGTGACCCAAAGTTGGCACTTGCTAGGGTTTATATAGAGAAAGATTTCAAACCGCTTTGGGAAGCTAATAGAAAGCTGATTGATTTGTTTGATTGGAGTTTTTATACAGGTAATATAAGAGAAAAGCCGGAGGATTGACCTTCGGCTTTAATTATTATTTATAGGCTCGTCCAATGCGTTTTCCAGATACCCAGCCGTCACCTATTTGACAATTTTGAATACTCACTATTGCAACACCTTCAATATCTAAGCCTCTGTTTAATGCTTTTTCAAGATATGTTTTTGCGAAAATATCGAAATTGGCTTTTGGATAAGCATCTACCGCTAACACAAGAATGTTTGCATCTGTTAGTTCGCCACCAAAGATGTTATCTATGTTGTATTCCGTCAGACTTTCAATGTATCTTTCAGCTTTGTCCTTTTGTTCTTGGGAGGGTTTATTTCTTCCGCAGCTTATGAGAAGCGATACAAAGAATAGCAGACATAATGTTTTCTTCATAACCTTAAATATTTAGTTTATTCTTTAATTCATTATACAAATCAGGATTCTTTATATCCTCCCAGTAATATTTTTTGTAGCAACTTCTGCTAAATCCGTCTTTGTTGTCATAAACCAAAATACATTCTTTGTCACATAATACAATTATAGACGATAATAGTAGTTTGGCATAAGAGAATGCCTGAAGAAATGCAGTCTCTATTTCCTGATTGCTTTTCATGTGGTATTTTGCTTCAATCAATACCTTTGCTTTTTCTTCTTCCGGCTTATTGTCATAGTGAAGCGCATAGTCAGGGAAGATTCTATGCCCTCTTCCTGCATGGATTGGTAACTGACGTATATAGTCTTTATACTCATACCATCCCATACTATTAAGTAATGGTTCCAGTAGATTAACTTCAACATCTCTTTCATTCTCTACTATAATACCTTCTGGCAAGGATGGTGTATATATTTGTGGAAGTGTAGATGTGTCAAACCCTTTTGCTTCAATCATACGAAGAAGTTCCGAATAATCCTTTCCTGTAACTTGCCATCCATTTACTCCTTGAAAGCTCTTCCTGACAAGTGGGTGTTTTGAGAAATATTCATCGGCTTTCAATTCCTTTAAAGATATTTGCGGAATGTCTATCTTGTTACCAATATATGTGTTGCTATAATAGTGGAAGAAAGGGTCTATTACTCCATCGGTTTGAGCAATCCATAGACAGGTGATTGCGCTAACAGGTGACGTTTCATAGTGAATAAGAATATCTCCTCTTTTTGTGTCTTTGTTAGATTGCCAGAATCCAGTCGTCCAATGTGTGCCATATCCTTTAATCAAACCTCCAATAAACCATGCTGCGGATGGCTTTTGTATTTCAGTATTATCTGCTTTTGCCAGAAGGTTGGGCACATAGTCATACATGAATGCGCTTAATTCGTCTGGAGATAACTTATTTTCTGTCCTGAATTGATAGAAGACTTTACATAATTCCCAGTAATACATACATCGGGCTTTATAATCAGGCTTCTTTGGAACTGGAGGTAATTCAATTTCAAAGTAATCAGCCAGTTTTGTAAGTTGATAGAACTCATCAATGTATATGTAAGGGAAAAAATATTCTCCAAACATATAGTTCAACTCCATTGATAAAAACGGAACATATTCGAGCATTTGGTCAAAATCTCCTATTTTCAAAATTTCTTCTGTTTCTATCATCAACCCTTTAGAAATGATTTCTGCATACAATCTTTCTGCATTATCTAAAGAGTTTAGCTCTATTCCATCATATTCAGAAACTTTGTAGCACCAGAAATCTTCCAATATGCTACAAATAACTTCCACATTAAAAGCATCTTTTATTTTCGGATTATACTTCTCAAACAGGCGTTCCTCTTCTATCCACTCTTTCCTATCTGAAAATGCTGATATAGCGGACTTCCCTTCTGGAGAGTTCTTATATAAATTCCAAAGGTATTGATTGAATCTCATATTCAAAATTTTATAGTTTTAGGTTTCTTTTGTAATACATAGTACAAAGCTCTTATCCTATCCATATCCAAAGAAAAATCTGAGTATTCCGGGGATGGATTTAGTGAATGGAAGGTTATTGTTCCTTTTTCTAAGTCTTGTTTTACAATTTGCTTTATCAAAACAGATGAGTCAAACACAACTACCCAATAAGGATGGTCATTAAATCTTAATCCCTCTTTCCAATGTATGCGGTCAAGTTCACGGACAAGAACCCTATCACCTTCTTCAAAGCTATTTCTTGTACCATTATCCATACTTTCGCCTCTTACTTCAAAAGCGAAATACTTTCCATGTGCAATTTTGTCTGTCTCGAATGATTCGTCCTCCCAAGATTCTTTTTCCGGTTCAAGTGTATTGCATTCGTTTATAAATTGTCCATAGGCTGCAAATGGAACGAGTTTTACAACCATGCGATATTTGTTACTCCCAAGTTCATAAAACTTTACATTATTATGGCTTTCAGTGTAAAAGTCCCCTTCTTTATCTTTAATAGAAACTGGAATAAGATTTGCTACCTCCATTGTTCCTTCTCCTGTATATATCCATGACTCGTTAACTCCGTATGTATTACAAAATAGTTTTATGGTTTTCTTACTTGGTTCCTGTTCACCCTTTTTGATTTTAGTAAGAGTTGGCTCACTGTTAATTACTCCATCCTGTTTTAGCTTGTAACCAGAAATCTTTAAGAATTTCATCGCTTTCAAGAATCTTGTTGAAAGTTCGCTTAAAATTATTTTATTGTTTTCTTGCATAATAACTAAAATAGTTAGTATATTTGTACCGTAACAAGTACGAGGTGTTACAGGAACAATTGGTTAAACATTCCTCCGAGGAGGTTTAATATATGCACCCATGATAGCTCGTACCTATTGTGGGTGTTTTAATATGGCTATGAATATAAAAACAAGATGAAAACATTTCACATTATATTATGTATAGTTGACTTGATTGTATTTGTCGGTTTTTTGATAGCTCCAGAAGTCTGGACGGATATATTTTTTGTGCTTTTTATATTCACTGCGATTATGCTTATGGCATTGGGCATCTTCCTGCTGTCTATGCCAGATGATAAAGAAGATTTCGACTTATCTGATACGCTCACATGCCATCATCCTTTTGTACAGTGGTTACGAAGGCATCACGGAGTAGATTAAACCTTTGCTTCCATATCATCAAGTATTTCCTTAATTTTTAAATTCATATCTATGCTTGCTCTGTTAATA
>Reeses_p1__coassemble_1402_pt1 | contig 11473 bp, 6 predicted proteins | sample Reeses_p1__metabat2_high_PE_011 | metagenome-assembled genome bin Reeses_p1 | reverse complement strand
CGAAGGGAACTATTACTCAAATAGCTGATATGAAGGGGTGGGAAACTTCAGTTATTAATATAATTCCCCCAACGGGTTAATTATATTTTATTATTCTTACCCTTATTAATTTCAACATACTTACTTGGTGACATTCCATAAAGTTCTTTAAATGCATTGGAAAAATATGTTGCATTATTAAATCCAACCAATAAAGCTATTTCAGAAACATTATAATTTTTATCTGACATTAATAAAGCTTCTGCTTGTTTCAAGCGTATATTTCTTATGAAGTCCCTTGTAGATTGATTAGTCAATTCTTTCAACTTTCTATAAAGATGCACTCGGCTTATACCTACTTCAGCAGCTATCATTTCAACATTTAATTCAGGATTACTTACATTATTATTTATAGCCTTCATTATTTTCTTCATCAATTTATCATCCGAAGACTCTGGTTTTATGTAAACGATATTGGAATCCTGTTCCTGATTACCACTAAAATTATTTTTTAGAACTTCTCTATTCCTTAATAAATTGTCTATAGTTATTTTTACCATATCAATATTGAAAGGTTTTGTTAAATAGGCATCTGCTCCAAAAGACAATCCTTCAATATTGTCACTTTCACTATTCTTTGCAGTCAACAAAACAACAGGAATATGGTTTATTTTAATATTTTGTTTGATTTTCCTCAATAAAGTCAATCCATCAACTTCAGGCATCATCACATCAGACAGAATTAAATCAGGAGCATTAGACGCAAGTATCTGTAATGCTTCTTTACCGTTTCTGCATTGAACCACACGATACGAACTATGCAGTTCTGAAACCAGATAGTTTCTTATTTCCTCGTCATCCTCAACTATTAAAAGTGTATGTTTCTTTCTTATTGTTTTTTTTGTATTATCTTCTTCAGTAGTCTTTTCTTCTATCATAAAAGTTTTTTCATACACTTCTGTTCTCTGTCGTAAATATTCAGATTTGTTATCTATTATTTCCTGTTCAGACAAATGCCCTTTACCGAAAGGTATTCTTATTGTAAAACTACACCCAGGCTTACTTATATTATTTTTTGCAGAAATCACACCATGATGTAATTTAACAAGTGACATTGTCAAATGCAATCCTATCCCTGTCCCCAACTTATAAGAACTGTCATCTGAAATCTGGTAAAATCTTTCAAAAATATGTTCTATTTCATTCTCATTAATACCTGTTCCATTATCCTCTACTATAATTTCTATATAATTATTTAATGGATATTCTTCATAATCATCAGTTCCTGTCTTTATATATATATTTATTTCTCCGTTATCAGACACATGCTTAAACGAATTAGACAACAGATTTAATATAACTTTATCAAAGTTATTAGGATCTACCCAAGCATTGACTATTTCCTTTTCAGACAAAACATTTACTTTTATTCCTTTACAATCTGCCTGATAAGAGAAAACATCAATAATATCCTTTATAAAACTTACCAAATCCACTTCTGCAAACTTTAGTTTCATTTGTTGCTTATCTATTTTTCTGGTATCCATCAACTGATTAATTAGAGTCAAAATTCGTTCGGCATTTCTCTTGATAAGAGAATAACTCTTTTGCCTTTCAACATTTCTATCCGAAGAAATAAGTTTATGCAACGGACTGATAATTAAAGACATTGGAGTCCTAATTTCATGAGAAATATTGATAAAGAACTGTAATTTTGCTTCATTTGCTTCCTCTTGCAATTTATGTTTTATCATTTCCTGTTTAACCATATATCTCATTCTAACCTGATATAATATAAATAAGAAGAGACAAATAGTAATCATACAATACGCAGTTTTAGCCCACCAAGAGGCATACCATGCCGGATGAATTGTTATTTTTAATGTTGCTGAAGACTGACTGGTGGTTTTATCCCTTACAGTAAATATATGCTTTCCAGTAGAAAGATTACTAAAAGAAACACTCGACATCCCCTGTTTCAAACTATTCCAAATTCCACCATCCATAGAAAATTCCAAAGTTGGTGTTATTCCAAAATTGTCATCTGCAAATTCAATAGTAAAAGAATTGTCCGGATAGGAAAGATTTACATTGGAGTTGGTTATCAGCTCCTGACTTAATACACGATACTTTCCAGACATAGTTGTTCCGTTTACAGGTTTACCATGCAAATAAAGACCTGTAATACGAATATTATAATCATAAGGTTCTACCTTTATCTCTTTAGGATTAAAATATACAATTCCACTTGTTCCACCCCAATATAGCATTCCATTTTTATCTTTATCTTTATAAAATGCGTTTTTTGAGAATTCATTGCTATAAAGCCCATCAGAAGTCCTAAAAGGAGTAAATGTTTCTGTATGTAAATCGAATTTGGCAAGTCCAAGATTGGTACTTACCCACATATTACCTGAAGAATCATGGGTAATAGAAGCAATATTATTACTTGGGAGCCCATCTTCCACATTATATGACATAAGCATTTTAGAAAGATCAGGAGTAAATACTTTAATACCATCAATTGTACCTATCCATATACGACCAACACTATCTTGACATATAGATGTTATTGTATTTCCCCTAAGCACAAAAGAAGAATCTATATAAGAGGCCGAATTTAAATCCAAACACTTTATCCCATCAACGGTTCCTATATACAAAAGTCCTAATGAACTGCAATAAAGGCTATTAATCCATAGATTGACATTATTATTTAGATCAAGTACAGAATCACCAACACTAAAAACATCATGAACCATATTGGGGTTATTCAAATCTATATAATAAAGCCCCATTCCCATTGTACCGACCCATAGTCTTCCATTCATATCTTCAGTAAGAGCATAAATTTTATCAGCTTTTTCATATTTACTATTGGGAAATGATATTTTCTTAAATAAACGTTTCTTTGTATCAAGTATTGAAAGTCCATCAAGATATGAACCTATCCATATTCTATCATACGTGTCACGTAACATACACATAACAGCATGCGGAGCATCCTGATACTGTTTACGTGGAGTTAAATGAAAGAGTTTTTTATAATTATCATCTAAAACATAAATACCATCGTTATCAGTACCAACAAGGAAATGCCCCTGAGAATCACGACATATACCTGTTACACACTTATCGCCAATACTGTTGTTCAATGTCGAGCGACAGCCAATATAACCAAACTTATTAATATTTGCAGGAATAAAGACAACACCTTTTTGGAATACACCAATCCAAAGATTATCATGTTTGTCAACCACAATAGAATGGATCTTTGCTTCTGAAAGATTGATATCACTGACAAAAAATTCCGCTTTTCCAGTATCACCTGTTTTAATATCATAATATGCAATTCCATCGCCATCAGTACCCAAAAGCATACAACTACCACGTTGCACTATAGAAGTTACGGGATAACGTGTATCATATATTTTTTTAAAACTACCATCACTACTATACCCATAAACTCCATTACCAACTGAAGATATGTAAATTCTCCCATCAGAATCTGCCACACACAGATTAATACAACTTATAGAATCACGGCCAATATTAGTATAACGATATTCAACCCCATCACGAGATACACATATCAAACCATCAAATTCTGTAGCAATCCATAAGTTTCCACTATTATCTTCTAACAAACTATTAATATTATATCCATTATATTTCTCATTTAAATTACGCACTGAAAATTCTCCATTCCTATTTATCTTTAAAATCTTTATTCCATAACCGCTTGTTCCCAACAACAACGTACCATCATTACGCTTTAGGATACATTTATTATTGTAATCGTTTCCAGAAAAGAGTAATGAATGAAATTTATCAGTAGAATAATCATATGCCTGAAGTCCATTTGTAGAAAGAATAAAAAGTTTATCTTCATACTCATATACTGAATAAACGTTATTACATAACAAAGAGGTTGAATCATTCTTTATTGATTTATAATTTATAAACTTAACCCCATCATATCTGTTCAATCCATATCCTGTAGATATCCATATATCACCACGCTTATCCTGATATAAATTATTAATCAAACTGCTGGATAATCCTGTTTCAATAGTAAATAGCCTACTATACTGAGCATTAGCATTTCCTATCACTACCCAACATACACAAATTAATAAATACAATATAGACTTCATGTTTACAAATTATCTTAATACTTATAACTCTTATCTATGCAAAGATACATTTTTATTTTACCGTTATAAAAGCCAATCTACAAAATATTCGCAATCTACAAGCATAAAAATCCCCTACTATGCTCAAATAATGCTTAAACAATCTCTCCTATGCATAGCAGGGGAATATTAATTATATATTATAAATTATAATTTCACTTTTATTTTTTTACCTGAATAAACTACAGTTTTTACATTTCCATCGGCAGTACGCAGTATGAACTTACGTTCTTTAATCATTCCAGGATAATCTCCTTTCCTTGATGAAATGGAGAGAGTTCGGTTTTTGTCACTCCAAGTGAAAGCGATTTCAGAATAAGCACCATTCTCGTAATTATAATTATCGAATTCATCTTCATAAAGTGTGAAGCTGCCGTCTGCTCCCGGATAAATACGTATCTCAAGCTCAGTCCAGTCTTTTTCTGAAGTATATTGCACTTCCAGCCCCATTGGAACGATACTTCCGGAACGTACAAACAAAGGAATAGTATTAAGAGATGTGGTTAACTCTATATCCTGCCCTCCTTCAAAACATTTGTTATTCCAAAAATTATACCATTTTGTCCCATCAGGCAAATACACTTTAGTCTGTTTTTCACTTGTAAAGTCAGTAGCAGACACAACTGAAGTTATTTCTGTTTTACTACTGCTTCCCCATCCGTCATTCTCCTTCAATTCTTTCTGTATAAGTTCCGGTGTATATTGTGCATTCACAACTGGAGCCACAAGGAAAGCATCACCAAACATAAACTCATCAGCAATGTTCCATGTACGTCTGTCCGAAGCAAAATCCATAACCAGTGCACGCATGAATGTTGAACGGTTATGAGATACATCCCATGAAGTAGAGTATATATAAGGCAATAAAGAATAACGAAGTTTCACTGCATCCACTAAAGCATCATATACAGGTTCACCTTCTTTTCCATAAAGATAAAACTCACGAGGAACATCTGTTCCATGACTGCGCATCATCGGACAGAACACTCCAAACTGTAACCAACGTACATACAGTTCCTGATACATTGGATTATGAACAGCATCGCCAGTACCCCACGCACTATTATATGATCCGGCGAAAAATCCACCCAAATCAGAGTTCCAGTGCGGCATACCGGTTAATGAGAAATTCAAGCCTGCAGGTATCTGACGGCGGAAAGAATCCCATGATGACTGTACATCGCCCGACCAAACATTAGAACCGTAACGTTGTTGTCCCAGGAAACCGGAACGTGTTAGAATTATAACACGTTTGTCAGATGTTGTAGCACGCTGATGATCATAAACGCCCCCAACCGTCATCAATGGATAGGCATTACGAACACTGCGGTAAGAACCAAGGTATGTTTGGCGGTCAAAGTCACTATCTTTCCAATCAAAATGGTCAGGTTCTGTAGAATCCATCCACCATCCGTCCATACCCAAACTGAATACACCTTTGTTCAGATAATTCCAATAAATATCGCGTGCTTCAGGACTATAGGCATCATATACACGTACTCCCGAAGGATAATCCATATTCGGTGGCCAACCTTCCACTCCTGATTGTGGCCATGTCTGCATATCAAAAAGCAGCCCTTTCTTATCCAATTCACGATAAGGACGGGTAGCAGGACCAAATGATGACCATATTGATATCATCATACGCGCATTCATTCCATGTATACTGTCTATCATGGCCTGTGGATTGCTGAATGTAGGATTCTGAAAATCCATTGCATTCCACAAGTAGTTATGCCCCTAGTATTGCCAGTCCTGAATTATACAGTCCAATGGTATACCAAGTTCTCTATACTTACGGACTACACCTACTGTTTCATCCTGGCTCTTGTATCTTTCCTTACTTTGCATAAAGCCATAACTCCACAATGGCATCATAGGGACATCACCTGTCAATGAACGTACTTCTGAAATTACACCGTCTGCATTTCCGCCATACATGAAATAGTAGTCTATACAATCGCCGACTTCAGAAGAGAATGAAGTTTCATTTTTATCATCAGAATAAGTAGTTACGGAATAGTTATCCCAAAACAGGCCATATCCTTTAGTTGATTGAATAAATGGAGAAACATCTTCTACGTTTCCTTGCATAAGGGCTTTCTTCATTCCGCGTTGCATCATCTGTCCGTTCTGAAGCTGACCAAGACCATAAAGTCCTTCATCGTCATCAGTATCGAAACCTTGATATACATGCCATGTATCATGTCCGGCATCATTAAATGCTGTAAAAGGCATATTGTTTTCTGTTTCTGAAAGCAGAGTATTACCTTCTGCCGAAGCAAAAGAAACTATACCGGTAGAAGTATTTACATTAACAGTCAATTCCTTACCTTTCAATGTTATCAGATTTCCATCCGAAGCTGATACTTTATATTCAACTTTCTGAGGTTCGGACACCACAGAAAGGCTTTTCTTCTGCAATGGATTCTGAGCACTTGTTTTTATCACACGAACTGTACGTGGAGTAAACCACTGTACTTCAATACCAACATTGCCTTTCTCTGTCTCTGTTTTTATTCCATACTGTGTTCTCTGAAAACTCTGCCCCAAGGCAAAAGCCGGTAACAGACTGAAAAAGAATATTAATTTACCTGCCATATTAGATTTTAATTAAATTGTTTTATACAAATTACTGACCTGTAAATTTCCAGCTGTCAATCATGAACAGATTGCATTTCTGATTCTTTGATCCGCGGAATACAAAATACAAATCATGCACTCCTTTAACAGACTTCACTTTCGTAGTAAAAGTCTTAAGCTGTGTCTTGGTATTATAGATATTTACTGTACCGATGCACTGTCCTTCTGGTGTATCGAGTCTGACTTCTATACTTCCTCCATAGAGATGACATGAAGCAGACACTTCGAAAGATGATGCACCGTTACCAAAATCCACACCACTGACTTTTATATACTCTCCATCATCTATATCTGTAACAAGTTGATTCCAATGATCAGCAGCCCACGGGTTTTTCTGTGTAGTTTTCAAACCATATCCCCATGACATCGTTTCAGCCTCAACTTTACGATAAGGATTGAAGTTTTCCACCTGACGCAATGTGCATTCGTGGAAATAAGGAAGTTCCTGAATAGTACCGTCAGGATTGTATGTCATTTCGGCAAGTGATACAGAACGGCGTTCTGCATGACGACTGGTCTGAAGACGGAATACATCATAATTCTGACCAAAACAATATGATCGGCCTTTATAATCAATTATTCCCGGATGATTGCCTCTTGTGCGTACTGTATGATCCATTATGTGCCCCTTATATTCCCACGGTCCGGTAGGACTGTCACTCATAGCATACCCAATACCTTCCGGGCAACATGTAGAAGCGAAGGCCAGATAATAGTGTCCGTTACGCTTATAGAACCAAGGTCCTTCCTGATAATCTTCTATATGTGGCATCTTAACGATATTTCCCGAATATGAAATCATATCCTCATTAAGTTTCACCATGTAGATATTAGGATTTCCCCAATACATATACGCCTGACCATCATCGTCTACAAAGACAGTCGGGTCTATATCATCCCAATGTTCTTTCTGCCAAATCAAAGGCTTGCCTATAGGATCTTTGAAAGGACCATATGGCGAATCTGCCACCAGCACACCTATACCGTGGCCATGAATAGGACAATACATATACCACTTACCGTTTCTGCCAACAACACATGCAGCCCATGCTCCATTATCACCTTTATACCACTCAAAATTTTTAAGTGAGGCTACAGCCCCTCTATCCTGCCAGTTCACCATATCTGTAGATGTGTAAAGCAGCCAATCCTTCATTTTGAATCCTTCCGCATCATCTTCATCATGCGAAGTATACAGAAAGACTGTATCATTATACAACATCGGAGCCGGATCGGCAGTATACTTTGTCTGTATTATCGGCATATTAAGTTTTACATCATCAGCAGTCTGAGCTGCCAATCCGGAAAATGCCATAAGGCATAAAGTTGGAATAATAGTTTTTGTCTTCATATTAATTTTTTTTTATGGTTAATACTTTCTAAATACATCAGACATGTGTTTTAAAGCCCTAACAAGAGATGGACGCCAGTAGTTCCAATCATGCCCACCTCCATATATTCTCAATTGATAATTCACTTTTTTATCGCGAAAAGCCTGTACCAATGCAATGTTGGCCTCATAAGTAAAATCCTTGTCTCCACAATCAATAAACCAATCCACACCTTTCCAGGCATCAACTCTTCCATCTGAAATTTCATTTACTGTTCGTATTGGATTATGGTCTTCAACCAATTGCTGTCTCCACTCCGCAGAAGGATCATCTTTAAGGAATTCCAAATATTGACGACGCAGATATCCGCTCATAGAGTACACAGACGAAAATTTATCAGGATGAGAGAGACCGTACACTATTGATGCTCCTCCCCCCATTGAATAACCGGCTATAAACCGGCTCTCTTTACGTGCATTAACATTATAGTTCCTTTCAATATAGGGTATAAATTCAAGAAAAAAGAAATCTTCATATTTCCAGTGAGGAGCATTAAACCAAATCATATTGTTCTTATTTCCTTCCGGACATACAATTATCATTTCCTCCATCTCTCCACAATTTATCAGACTATCTGCCACTACACGAAGATTACCATATGTCTCCCAATCCGTACACGAACAATTGCCTCCATGAAGCAAATAACACACGGGATATTTTTTATTCTTATCTTTACCATAAGATTCCGGCAAATAGATAGAATATTCACGCGATGAGATTCCTTCAAGAAGTTTACATGGCATACTTGTATTCACAATTTTTCCATTAGAAAAAACTTCTCCTACCAATATTACATAAAAGAAAAAGAATAATATTTTTTTATGTCTAAGCATTGATTTCATTCTTTATACATTAAAACGGTTTGCTACATCCAGCAGTTCTGATTGTGAATGAAAAAGCTCGCGGCAATGTATATATCCCAATGCCCACAAAGGCATCATTGGTATGCCACCAGTTAACTCACGATAAGACGATATAACTTCATCAGGCTTTCCTGCAAAAAAGGTATAATCAATACCATTTGATACAGGCGAACTAAACACTGTCGTATCATCTACTTTTCTATAATATACTTTAGGAGAATCTTCTTTAGTCAGTTCTGAAACAAGTTTATGACGTCCTTCAGACAGTTTCACTATCACAGATGTTGTTGGAGGAAGCCACAAATTATTCATATCAATCACAGTACTGTCATCTATAACAAGATTATGTCCGCGAGCCATCCTGCTGCCTACGTCAAGCATCAATGAATAGCGTCCGGATTCTTTAATGTCCAATTCTGCCGTAAAGATGTTACTATGACGGACCTCTGTCACACCACCTGTTGTAGAAGTAACATTTACAGTAGTTGCATGTCCTTCTCCTGCTTTAGGTTTCATATCTACATAATCATCACACGGATTGAAGTCTGTCAGCCCATAGTTATTCCACAACAATCCATAACCTTTATTCGACATAATAAAAGGGATTGATATCTGTGTATTAACCTGTGTAAGCCTTCTTGTAAGTCCGCGCACATCAAGATTATTGTCCTGGAACTGCCCCAGTCCGTAAAGATGTTCGTCTTCGGGAGAATGAAAGCCTTGCATAGAAATATAAGTTCTGCCATTCTGAATTTGTGAAGGAGAAATATTATGTTCTTTTTCTTTCAGCAACAATCTACCATCATGTGATAAGAAGGTTATTGTATTTTCAGAAACCTCTATTACCAATTTCTTCAATATTATTATGTCTTTACCATTTCTTTTTACCGATTTAAAACGTACAGACTTACCTTCAACATATACCATTTCAGGAAGTTCATAAACTTCACCCACTTTTTTTACTATTCTAACAGCATTATCGGCCAAAGGCATGACTATTATACTGTCATGTCCTCTCCAAAAGCACAATTCATTATTGTCACTTACGGTTGCATTAATATTACCACATACAAAAGTTGATAATAATATAAAATATAAAAAACACACGTTTCTCATAAGAAAAGACAAAATCAATATATTCTAAAGTTACCAGAAACATGAAGCATAGATAACATATATACCATACCTGAATAATATCTATATTTACCTATTGGGAACTCCTGTTTCCATAAATCAGAGACATATTTTTTAGCTAAGGCCTTATTTTTCAAAGCAAAAGCGCCAACAGCATTAGCACCTGCCATACCAGACGAATATTCTCCGGTTGGATTATTTCCGTTCAAATCAAACTGTCCATGCTTAAAATCATCCGATTCAAAAAAACTCAACAAACGTTCCATCATATCAGATTGGTTGGTCTTATCCTTTCCAAACATATAGTAATCCATCCCCACATTCATTGCACAACGTATTGCATCATACTGATAACGTCTTGCATCATAGTCTTCTTTCCAATCGGGTTGATGCGGAGTACCATCAAAGCATGAGTAATCAGGGAAAAGACCAGTTATAGGATGTGAAGCTTTGACTAATAATTTTCGTGCTGCATCAGGAGTCTTTGCCCAAAAATCTTTATTTGAATTACTCCATAAAGCCCATAATTCAAAAAAAGCAGGCAAGTTATATGAAGGATCAGTAAAGTTCCACATTTCTCCTTTAGGAACAAAAGTTATTAAAAAAGAATCCGTATTGAACATATTACGTATTTCTCCTTTATCTCCTTTTGACATAATATCATAAAGAATCTGCTGTCCCTCCTTTTCATAATTTATCTCTCCATTATTTCCCCACCTATGTGAAGCAAAAAACAAAGATGTAATAAAATATACTTCTCCATCAGTAGCGCAACTAGGTTCCACTCCTATTTTGCTGCCATCAGTATTACATTGCCATGCAAAATAGCCTTGCCATTTACCAGATTTATAATGCATATTCTTTTTAACCCATCTCCAAATACGGTCAAATTCTGTACGTCTATCCATCTGCACACTTATCATCATACCATAAGACATTCCCTCAGTATGTACATCATTATTTCCTGTATCCAATATATATGCTGTTGTATCAGAATCTTCAAAATAAACTTTGGTTGTAGGATTAACAAAAAAATGATTCCATATATCACTTATTTTCTTGTTAGTTTCTCTATCTGATATACCTAAATATTCTTTAAACAGATTTTTATATACTTTTGTATAGAATGAACCTTCTTCTATTGTTGTAGCTTTACATTCCACATACCACAATATACCAGCTACAAAAAACAAAACACTATATAATTTATTTTTCATAATTAGAGTTTATATCGAATAATTGATTAAAGCGTTCTTTGACTTATCTT
>Reeses_p1__coassemble_1393_pt1 | contig 11520 bp, 10 predicted proteins | sample Reeses_p1__metabat2_high_PE_011 | metagenome-assembled genome bin Reeses_p1 | reverse complement strand
ATAAAATAGAAAATCATACAAATTACAAATTAGCCTTGATGAAAGGTTCTACAATTGATGATTTAATGAGAAGTTATTGTGAACTTTATTACAAAACAAAGGATGGAAGAATTACATCTAAAATTATAGATGTAATTCCATCAAAAAAAATGGGCATCAGCATTGAATCGAGTAAAAGTTATATTTATCAAATAGATCTGACTCCTTATAAAAATTATAATATAATAAGATTGGAAGGATGTTTTCGTATAATCTACAAAAATACAAAAAATGAATCTGTATCAAAGAATATAATAAAAAATATAGAGATGCAGTAAAGATGCTTATTATTCGCATTCAAGATATCTTGCTGGGCATACTTGTCGCTATGATTTTTATGCACAGGTATGTTCCGGTTGATATATCATCCTTATGGCAATACTTGCTGGTGGGGATGGTTTATTCCCTTGCCCGTTACTCTTCTGTATATGTAAGGAGGTATGCTTCTTACGTTATACTATGCTGGGGAGTATGCGAAGTAATAATAGTCTTTCTGCAAGAATGGCACTGGATTTCCAGTAATCATAGCTGGTTTGATATCACCGGCACTTTTGGAAATCCGGGACCATTAGGCGGTTTTCTTGGCATATTATGTGCCGGAGTAATAAACGTGATTTACAGAAGAAGGGGAATAAATGATATTCATACACTTGCCTGGGCTATAATTGGCGTATTTCTTATGTATGGTGTTATCGCATCAGGCTCGCGTTCAGGCCTTTTGGCGGCTTTTACAGGGAGCGTAGTCATTTTCATCAGAAGGATAGTATATCTTATTCAAGAGAACCGTATAAAAAGGGTGGTGGTTGAGTGTTTTTCGGCCTTAATGATTTTAAGTACTGTCAGTGTCATCCTTTACTGCCTGAAACCTGATTCTGCCGACGGACGTCTGTTAGTATGGCTGAATACTCTCCGGCTTATTCCCGATTATCCTGTCTTCGGGTGTGGAACTGGCGGGTGGACAGCCAATTATATGCTTTATCAGGTAGACTTTTTTGCCACTCATCCACATTCTCCTTTTATCATGCTTGCTGACAATGTGGCCTATCCGTATAATGAGATTCTGCATATCGGTGCAGAACACGGTTTGCCGGGAATGGCTTTGTCTATATGGATTATAATAGAGAGTCTTAAGGTACGTCCGTCAGATTACCGGTCGGAAAGTCTGCTCGTATCCTTTTGGGCATTTATTGTTTTCTCATTGTTTTCTTATCCGTTTGACATTGTTTTATTGCTGGCATTGTTTGCTTTTTTGGTCGGTTCTTTGGAATTTCGTCCTGTCTTTTACATCAGAATACCGCGACTGATATATAAGGTTTCCTTTTTCATAGTGCTGACAATCCTTTCCGGTTTGTCTGTCCACTCCTATGGTTTGTATAAGAAGGCTTGGCATGATCCGAAACTTCTTCCCTATTTTCAATACAATCCTGATATAATGTATATGTACTCACAAATGGAAACGGTTCCGGATTCCATGAGAAGTGATATATTGAACAGAACGTCACTCTTGTGTCCGGACAGTGAAATATATTGTCTGTTAGGGGATGAGAATATGGAGAAAGGTAATTTTGATAAATCGGAAACATATTACCGTAAGGCTTCAGATATGGTACCTTCAAGGATTACCCCTCGATATAAGCTGTTCAGACTTTATCTTTCAAAGGGAGATACATTGTCAGCCGTTTCTTATGGACGTAAGATATTGTCCTTTAAACCGAAAGTGGAAAGTACAATAACTTTAAGGATGAAAGGAGAGATAAAAAGCTTCTTACGGAAATGGGACGTGAAAGAATAGGAGGGGATGTATCGTTTTAAAATCTCTTTCATACAGTGTTTTTGTAACGTCTATGTAGCGAAATTGACAATCGTGTAATATGTTTTTAGATACTCGAATCAAATACGGAAAAAATTCTTTATTTATATGCCGAAAAAGTTCTTTTTTACTTATTTTTTCTTTAATTTTGCGGCAAAATTTAAAAACCATTTTTTATAACCCGATATGGCAAATGTAATTAAATTACGCAAAGGCCTGGACATTAACTTGAAAGGTAAGGCAGCCGCAGAAGTTGTGGCTGTAAAGGCACCCGGATTCTACGCGATAGTACCGGATGACTTTACAGGAGTGACTCCTAAGGTAGTCGTTAAGGAACAAGAATATGTTATGGCCGGAGGATCCTTGTTTATTGACAAGAACCATCCTGAACTGAAATTTGTTTCGCCTGTAAGTGGCGTAGTGACAAGTGTAGAGCGCGGAGCTCGACGTAAGGTAATGAGTATTACTGTAGAGGCGGCAGCCAAACAGGATTACGAAGAATTCGGTAAACAGAACGTGTCTGCAATGAGCGCAGAGGCTGTTAAGGGACTTCTTCTTAATGCCGGTATGTTCGCTTTCTTCAGACAGCGTCCTTACGATGTCGTGGCGGATCCGACAGTGGCTCCAAGAGCTATCTTTGTTTCTGCTTTCGACACAAATCCGCTTGCTCCGGATTTTGAAGTGGCTCTGAAAGGTGAGGAAAACAACTTCCAGACAGGACTTGATGCTTTGGCTAAAATGGCCAAGACTTATTTAAGTATTAGTGTTAACCAGAAGTCAGCAGCTCTTACACAGGCTAAGAACGTTACAGTAACTGCTTTCGACGGACCTCACCCTGCAGGTAATGTTGGTGTTCAGATTAACAACATCGCTCCTGTAAACAAAGGTGAAACTGTTTGGACTATCGACCCACAGGCTGTTATTTTCATCGGACGTCTGATGAATACAGGCCGTGTTGATATGACTCGTACAGTAGCTGTCACAGGTTCTGAAGTTAAGAAACCTGCTTATTGCAAACTGAAAGTCGGTGCTCTCCTTACAGACATCCTTGCTGGCAATGTAAATAAGGATAAGGAACTTCGCTACATCAGCGGTAATCCTTTGACAGGAAAACAGATTCCTGCTAACGGCTTTCTTGGCGCATTCCACAGTCAGGTAACTGTAATCCCTGAAGGTAACGATGTTCACGAAATGTTGGGATGGATCATGCCTCGTTTCAACGAGTTCAGTACAAGCCACTCATATTTCAGCTGGTTGATGGGCAAGAAAGAATATACTCTTGACGCTCGTATCAAAGGTGGAGAACGTCACATGATTATGTCAAACGAATACGACCGCGTGCTTCCTATGGATATTCTTCCTGAATATCTTATCAAGGCTATCATTGCCGGTGATATCGACCGCATGGAACAGCTTGGTATCTATGAAGTAGCTCCTGAAGATTTCGCTATCTGCGAGTTCGTATGTTCTTCGAAGATGGAACTTCAGCGTATCGTTCGCGAAGGTCTTGACATGCTCCGTCGTGAAATGTGTTAATATATATAATGTGTATATAAGAATATAAATAATAATGAAAGCGTTAAGAAATTATATCGATAAGATAAAGCCGAACTTTGAAGAGGGCGGCAAATTCCAGGCTTTTCGCTCTGTATTCGACGGTTTCGAAACATTCCTTTTCGTTCCGAATACAACATCGAAGACTGGTACGCACATCCACGACGCTATAGACAGCAAACGTATCATGTCTATCGTGGTTATTGCGCTTATACCGGCATTGCTGTTCGGTATGTATAACGTAGGTTACCAGCACTATGCTTTTGCAGGCATCGAAGGTAGCTTCATTCAGAAATTCGGTTACGGTTTTCTTGCCGTATTGCCAAAAATCATCGTTTCATACGTTGTAGGTCTTGGAATCGAGTTCGTGGTAGCTCAGTGGAAGAAGGAAGAAATTCAGGAAGGTTTCCTTGTTTCAGGTATGTTGATTCCTATGATTGTTCCTGTTGACTGTCCGTTGTGGATGCTTGCCGTAGCAACAGCATTCTCTGTAATCTTCGCTAAGGAAGTATTCGGCGGTACAGGTATGAACATCTTCAACCCAGCATTGATTACACGTGCATTCCTGTTCTTCGCTTATCCTACTAAGATGTCTGGTGACACTGTATGGGTAGCCGGCAACAGCATCTTCGGTCTTGGTAAAGACATCGATGCCTTGACTGCTGCAACTCCTCTTGGTCAGGCTGCTACTGAAACTCCTATATCTGCTTCTTTGAGCGATATGATTTTCGGTTTCATCCCTGGTTCAATCGGTGAAACTTCAGTTATCGCAATCGCAATCGGTGCCGTTATCCTGTTGTGGACTGGCGTAGCAAGCTGGAAGACAATGATTTCAGTATTCGTAGGTGGTGCATTGATGACTTGGATTTTCAATGTTGCCGGTCCTGATACAGCTATGGCTAACATGCCTTGGTACATGCACTTGTGTGCCGGTGGTTTCTGCTTCGGTGCAGTGTTCATGGCTACTGACCCTGTTACATCTTCACGTACTGAAAACGGTAAGTTCATCTACGGTCTGCTTATCGGTATGATGGCTATCATCATCCGTGTGTTGAACCCTGGTTATCCAGAAGGTATGATGCTTGCTATCCTGCTGATGAACATCTTCGCTCCGCTGATTGACTATGTAATCGTTGAGAACAATATTTCACGTCGTGCAAAACGTGCTATGTCTAACAAATAAAAACCGAAAACAATGAATACTAATAGTAACTCATATACTATAATTTATGCTTCGGTAATGGTTGTTATCGTAGCATTCCTGCTGGCTTTCGTAAACTCATCTTTGCGTGACCTTCAGGGCAAGAACGTAGAACTCGATACTAAAAAACAGATTCTTTCTTCTTTGGGTATCACAGAAGTTAAGGATGCTGACGCTGAGTTCAGCAAAGTGGTTAAGTCTGATATGATTGTTGCAGAAGACGGTTCTTTGAAAGAATACGACGGCAAATTCGTAACAGCTTACGAAAAAGAATTTAAGGAAAACGGTCGTGCTCACGTGTTTGTATGTGAAATCGACGGTAAGACTAAATACGTGGTTCCTGTTTACGGTGCCGGACTTTGGGGTGCTATCTGGGGTTATGTAGCTCTTGATGAAGACAAGAACACAGTATTCGGTACATATTTCTCTCATGCATCTGAAACTCCGGGTCTTGGTGCTGAAATCGCTACTCCTCACTTCCAGGGCTTGTTCGTAGGCAAGCACGTAATGGAAGGCGAAAGCGTAGCATTGAGCGTTGTTAAGAACGGTAAGGTGGCAAATCCTGAGTTCGAAGTAGACGGTATCTCAGGTGGTACAATCACTTCTAACGGTGTTGATGCCATGCTTAAGAACTGCATGGGCCAGTACACTAAATTTTTAACTACTAAATAATAGGAGGGAAACGAATAATGGGAAAATTATTTTCAGCTAAGAATAAAGAAGTATTTTCTACTCCTTTAAATATGAACAACCCTGTTACCGTACAGGTTTTGGGTATCTGTTCAGCATTGGCCGTTACCTCTAAACTGGAACCGGCTATCGTTATGGGTCTTTCTGTAACTATCATTACAGCTTTCTCAAATGTTGTGATTTCTTTGTTGCGTAAGACTATTCCTAACCGTATCCGTATCATCGTTCAGCTGGTGGTTGTTGCCGCTTTGGTAACTATCGTTAGTGAAATGTTGAAGGCTTTTGCATACGACGTAAGCGTACAGCTTTCTGTATATGTAGGTCTTATCATTACTAACTGTATCCTTATGGGACGTCTTGAAGCATTCGCTATGGCAAACGGTCCTTGGGAATCATGCCTTGACGGTATCGGTAACGGTCTTGGATATGCCAAGATTCTTATCATCGTAGCTTTCTTCCGTGAACTTCTTGGTTCTGGAACACTTCTTGGCTTCAATATCCTGAACTATCAGTGGCTTAAGGATGCAGGCTATGTAAACAACGGTATGATGTTGATGCCTCCTATGGCTCTGATTATCGTAGCATGCCTTATCTGGTATCAGCGTGCTAAACATAAAGAGTTGCAGGAAAAATAATAGGGTGTTGAATAAAAAATATTAATTGTATAATATGGAACATTTATTGAGTTTATTCGTCCGCTCTATATTTGTGGACAATATGATATTCGCGTTCTTCCTTGGTATGTGTTCATACCTTGCTGTTTCGAAGAATGTGAAGACTGCGCTCGGACTTGGTATTGCCGTGACATTCGTGCTTGTAGTTACACTTCCTGTAAACTACCTGCTCCAGACTAAGGTTTTGGCTGCCGACGGTATCCTTGGTATTGACTTGAGCTTCCTTAGCTTTATCCTCTTTATTGCTGTAATCGCTGCCATCGTACAGCTGGTGGAAATGATTGTGGAAAAATTCAGCCCATCGCTTTATGCATCATTGGGTATCTTCCTTCCACTTATCGCCGTTAACTGTGCCATCATGGGTGCCTCGCTCTTCATGCAGCAGCGTATTACTCTTGCACCATCTGATCCTAAGTTCATAGGTGGAATAGCAGATGCTATCTCTTATGCTCTTGGTTCAGGTATTGGTTGGTTGCTTGCTATAGTAGGTCTTGCCGCTATACGCGAAAAGATGGCTTACTCTGATGTACCTGCTCCACTTAGAGGTTTGGGTATCACATTCATCGTTGTAGGTCTGATGGCAATGGCATTTATGTGTTTCTCTGGTTTGAACATCTAATAAAGAAAGGAATAAGACAATGGATATGAATTTTATTTTAGCAAGCATTGGAGTATTCCTTGTGACTATTCTGGTGTTGGTAGTAATCCTTCTGGTTGCTAAGAACTTCCTCGTTGCCTCAGGTAAGGTGAAAGTAACTGTAAACGGTGAAAACCAGTTGGAAGTTGAATCTGGCTCTACACTGCTGAATACATTGGCTGTGAACAACGTGTTCCTTCCATCAGCATGTGGTGGTAAAGGTTCTTGCGGACAGTGCAAATGTCAGGTTGTAGAAGGTGGTGGCGAAATACTTCCTTCAGAAGTCAGCCACTTCAGCCGTAAGCAGCAGAAAGACCACTGGCGTCTTGGTTGCCAGGTTAAGGTTAAGGGTGATATGTCAATCAAGGTTCCTGAATCAGTAATGGGAGTTAAGGAATACGAATGTACAGTTATCTCTAACAAGAACGTGGCTACATTTATCAAGGAATTCAAAGTGCAGCTTCCTGCAGGTGCTCATATGGACTTTATCCCTGGTTCATACGCACAGATTAAGATTCCTAAATTCGAAATGGATTACAACAAGGATATCGACAAGAGCCTTATCGGTGACGAATATCTTCCTGCATGGGAAAAATTCGGTTTGTTCGGCTTGAAATGTAAGAATGAAGAAGAAACTATCCGTGCTTACTCTATGGCCAACTATCCTGCCGAAGGTGACGTATTCATGTTGACAGTGCGTATCGCTACTCCTCCGTTCAAGCCAGACCGCAGCGGTTTCATGGATGTAAATCCTGGTATCGCTTCTTCATACATCTTTACTCTGAAACCGGGTGACAAGGTGTTGATGAGTGGTCCTTACGGTGACTTCCACCCAATTTTCGATTCTAAGAAGGAAATGATTTGGGTAGGTGGTGGTGCCGGTATGGCTCCTTTGCGTGCTCAGATTATGCACATGACACGTACTCTGCACACTACAGACCGCGAGCTTCACTACTTCTACGGTGCTCGTGCTTTGAACGAAGTGTTCTATCTTGAAGACTTCTTAGCTCTTGAAAAAGACTTCCCTAACTTCCACTTCCATCTTGCACTTGACCGTCCGGATCCGGCTGCTGATGCTGCAGGAGTTAAATATACTTCGGGATTCGTTCATCAGGTTATGCTTGAAACTTACCTGAAAGATCATGAAGCACCGGAAGATATCGAATACTACATGTGTGGTCCTGGTCCGATGTCTAACGCAGTTGTCAAGATGCTTGACAGTCTTGGTGTTGAACCATCATCTATCATGTACGATAACTTTGGAGGATAATATTCTAAGAGTTATATATAATAAAAGAGCCCGATACGCGAAAGTATCGGGCTCTTTTATTATATATGTATTACATTAACACTAAAATTCGGTTATTGTTTAAAATTCTGTTAAACTCTTGATGCAAATCAACAAATGACGTGATTTCAGAAGATTTTCTTTCATTTGTTTTTCCGTTATCGAAAACGTGCTTATCTTTGTAGCGGTAAAAGAATAAAGGCTTAAGCTAAATGAAAGGTAAGAATAGAAAATGACTTACCAAAATGAGATTAAATTAAGGCAATCAGGAAAAGATTGTATTTTAGGTAACAACAAAAATTAAACATTAGGTATTATGAAATCAGGATTAACATTTATCGCCGCATTGGCGTTTTCTGCAACAGTATTTGCAAACGGTAACCAGACAACAACTCTGGAAAAGTGGAATGGTTCAATTAACAAAGCTCAGTTAGGAAAGTATCTTAAGCTTTCTTCTCAGCAGAGTGAAGAAGTAGCAGATATCTGTGACTTTTTCGAAGCAGAAATGAAAATCGCCAATAGAGCAAAAGAAGGTAACAATGAAAAGATTCGTAAGGCTGTTTACGGAAATCTTAAATTGATGAAGAATACTCTTAACGAAAAGCAGTACTCAGATTATCTGAAATTGATGGGTATGACTCTCCGTAACAAGGGTATCGATATCGAAAAGAAGTAAATAAACAGATAACTATAGTAAAATCTCCGGTTAAGGTCGGAGATTTTTTTTGTTTATAATAGTCAGGTACTGATATTTTTTGCTTAATTTGTACATATTAATCAAAAGAGGCGGACTGAGGAAATGAATTTGAGAAAAGTAGACTTGATAAACGGCAGCATTACATCGTCAATGTTACGTTTTGCTTTACCTTTGATGTTGGGAAATCTGTTGCAACAATGCTATAATATAGCAGACACACTGATCGTCGGTCGTGTCTTGGGGGCCGAAGCTTTGGCGGCAGTAGGTTCATCGTATGCTCTTATAGTATTCGTAACTTCCATCTTCATAGGTTTGAGCATGGGCTGTAGTGCTGTATTTTCTATGCAGTATGGAGCCAGTGATATGGAAGGCTTGCGTCATAGTATTTTCTCGTCTGTATTGCTGGTAGGAGGGGTTACTGTCCTTCTTAATGTATCTTCTTTACTGTTTCTCAGTCCTATAATAGAATTGTTGCAAACACCCGGTGAACTGCAAAGTCTGGTCTACGATTACCTTTTCATCGTGTTTTTGGGGATGATTCCCGTCTGTATATATAATTTTTATGCATTTCTGCTCCGTTCTGTAGGAAATTCATTTGCACCGTTGATTTTCCTTGCCATATCTGTTGTACTTAATATAGTGCTTGATGTTATTATGATGGTTTCATTTGGCATGGGTGTAGAAGGTGCGGCATTAGCCACTGTCATTTCACAAATTACAGGTTCTGTCGGTCTATGGATTTACACTAATAGGAATTTTCCGGAACTTTGTTTGCGCAGAAAGGATTGTGTATTCAATGGTCGTTCATTGCGCAGGATAACGTCATTTTCGTTTCTTACGGCTGTTCAGCAGTCTGTTATGAATTTCGGTATTCTTATGGTACAGGGGCTTGTAAACAGTTTCGGGACGGCTGTAATGGCAGCTTTTGCAGCTGCTGTAAAGATTGACTCTTTCGCATATATGCTTGTTCAGGACTTCGGAAATGCTTTTTCCACTTTTATAGCGCAGAATTTTGGTGCAGGACGTAAGGAACGTATCCGTAATGGAATCCGTAGTGCCGTATACATTACTACTGTTTTCTCTTTGTTTGTATCGTTTATAGTATTCTGTTTGTCGCCGTGGCTGATGGCTTTCTTTGTTTCGCCTGCAGAAACTGAAATCATTGAGATAGGTGTGGAATATCTGCGTATAGAAGGCAGTTTTTATATCGGTATAGGATTTCTGTTTCTTCTTTATGGATATTATCGTGCTGTTGCATTGCCATCAATGTCAGTAGTGTTGACTGTCGTTTCTTTAGGTACGCGTGTAATATTGGCATATGTTTTGGCTTCGATTCCATCAGTCGGTTATACCGGTATATGGTGGTCTGTGCCTATAGGATGGGCGTTGGCTGATATTGTAGGTTTCTGGTACTATAGAACCAGACTTAAAGGATTCATCATTAGCCGGGTAAATCTTTCAGAGAACGCCCGGTGAACATTCAGTGAACGGTTGCCGAACTGCAATGAGAGCTTTCATTTGTTGTTTATTAAGTGTTCACCGGCTGTTCACCAATTGGAAATTTCTATTGTTTTAACAACATTTCGTTTTATATTTCCTCCAATAATAATCTTTCTTATTTAACAATGAGTGAAAAATCTGTTTTTTTTGTATACCTTTGTATCCTATAAAATTCACATTGTAAAAGATTATTGTTTTTTGATATTAAAAGATTGAGAGATGAGAGTGAGAAATTTGACATTTGTAGCGTTAATTGCCGCGTCTTCTGCCGTTATGGCACAGGAATCTAAGGGATATCAGTTTACTGATATAGTGTCAAACAAGGCAACTTCAGTAAAGAATCAGGCTGCGACCGGTACATGCTGGTGTTTTGCGACAACATCATTTATGGAATCTGAACTTCTCAGAATGGGAAAAGGAGAGTATGACCTGTCTGAAATGTTTATCGTTAGACAAAAATATATGAATCAGTTGGCAGACAACTATCTCCGTCGCGGAAAGGGTAATATAGGCCAGGGTAGTATTTCTCCAAGCTGGATGACTGCTTTTGAGCAGGTAGGTATCGTGCCTGAAGAAGTCTACGGTGGAATAAACTACGATTCTAAGACTCATAACCATAGTGAACTCGAGAGTTATATGTCCGCCATAGCAGGAAAAGCAGTTGAAATGAAACGTCGCAGTCCGGAATATAACGAACTGATGGACAGTCTGTTTGACATATATATGGGTAAACTCCCTGAAAAATTCACATACAAAGGTAATGAATACACTCCGAAAAGTTTTGCAGAGAGTTTAGGACTCAATATGGATGACTATGTAATGCTTACAAGCTTTACTCACAAACCTTATTATGAGGCGTTTGAACTTGAGGTACCTGACAACTGGGAACATGCGAAAATGTATAATCTTCCGCTTGATGAAATGATGTCTGCCACAGATAATGCATTGAAGAACGGATACACAGTATGCTGGGACGGAGATGTGAGCGAGAAAGGTTTTTCGTTTACGAATGGTGTTGCCATCAATCCTGAAGTTACAAAAATGGATGATTACGGTCAGACGGACAGAGCTCGTTTTGAAAATATGAAAACAGGTGAAAGGCTGGAAGAAGTGTATAAGTTTGAACAGCCATATCCGGAAGTAAATGTTACTCCTGAGATAAGACAGGCGGGATATGAATCGTTTGTAACTACTGATGACCATCTGATGCACATCACCGGACTGACAAAAGACCAGAACGGTACCAAATATTATATAACAAAGAATTCATGGGGTACTGAGAGAAACCGTTTCGGCGGATATCTGAATATGTCTGAAAGTTTTGTACGTGCCAAGACTGTTTATGTAATGATGCATAAGGATGCTTTGAATAAGGAATTGAGAAAGAAGCTTGGTATAAAATAAGAAAACTGAAGCGGTATAAATATGAT
>Reeses_p1__coassemble_1283_pt1 | contig 12438 bp, 10 predicted proteins | sample Reeses_p1__metabat2_high_PE_011 | metagenome-assembled genome bin Reeses_p1 | reverse complement strand
TCTGGATGCTTCAGACATTGGACGGAACATTCGAAACGGAGTTCAGTATTCCGCTTAGGCTTAAGAATGTTCCCAAGGATGTTATCATTACATCCGATTTGCAGGACGAGGTCAAGGTAAAGGTAGAGGACAGGGGCACAGTCTTGCTCAATTATATGCTTGGAAGGTCTTTCCTGCCCATATCTATAGACTTCTCGGATTATGAGAATGCCTCATCCCGTGTACTTCTGCCATCGGACGATTTAAGGAAAAGAGTGTCATCACAGCTTAATGGAACCACTAAGCTTTTGTCTGTTTATCCTGATTCTATAGGTTTTGTCTATTCTCATGGGAAATTTAAGAAAGTTCCTGTGTCTGTATCAGGAAAAATAGCACCGGAGATACAATATTATATATCTGGCATAAAGCTGTCGCCGGATTCGGTTATAGTTTATGCTCCTTCTGAAGTCCTTAAAACCATACAGACAGCCTACACCATGCCGTTCGATTGTGAGAACCTTACTGAGAATACTTCTTACAGAACAACTCTGAAGAAGATAGACGGGGCCAAATACGAACCTTCATATTGCGATGTGTCGGTTTCTGTGGATATGTATTCTGAAAAGACTGTAGAGGTTCCGGTTGTTGGCGTGGATTTTCCTGCAAATAAAACTCTGCGCACTTTCCCTTCGAAGGTTAAGGTTACTTTCAAGGTCGGGCTTTCTGAATATTCGTCAGTCGATGCCGATGATTTCTTTATAGGTGTAAAATATGGAGATTTGCTGAAAACAGTAAAGGATAACGTAAACCTTGAAGTTACAACCACCAATCCTCACGTTTCCAATATGAGAGTAATCCCCTCCAGCGTCGATTATTTGATTGAAGAATCCATACTCAATATCCGATAATGAATTGCAATTTAATAAAATTAGGTATAACAGGAGGCATAGGTAGCGGAAAATCATTTTTCTCGAATCTTTTGCGGGCTAAGGGAGTGCCTGTGTTTGACTCCGATTCGGAAGCCAAGAAACTTATGGTGTCCGACGAGTCAATAATTTTTGCGCTGAAAGCCTTGCTTGGCGACGGAGTATATGTAGATGGAAAGATAAACAAACCGATGCTTGCATCATATATCTTTAGTTCGTCCGATAATGCGAAAAAGATAAATTCTATAGTCCATCCGTGTGTGAAGAAAGCGTTCCTTGCATGGGCTGATGAATGCTTTCATTCCGGTCATAATATAGTGGCTATAGAGAGTGCTATCTTGTTCGAATCCGGATTCAACGATATTGTAGACAAGGTCGTTATGGTTCATGCCCCTTTTGAGGTGCGCGTTTCCAGAGTTATGGAGCGCGATAATACTTCTAAGGAAAAGGTTATGGAGCGTATAAAATTGCAGATGGACGATGAGCAGAAGCTTTCTCTCTCTGATTTTGTAATAGAAAACGATGGAGTGAAGTCGCTTGAGGAGCAGATAGATATGCTGTTTTCCGGTCTTGGGTGTATAAAAGATAATTAATATCTTGTGTAATTCAATTGTGAGTTGTATTTTTGTTCAATAATTAATAATTAAAACGATATAAATATGTTGAAAACTATTTTGGCTATATCCGGTAAACCAGGATTATATAAGTTGATTTCACAGGGAAAGAATATGCTTATTGTTGAAGCTTTGAGTGCAGACAAGAAACGTTCACCTATCTATGCTTCTGATAAGGTTATTTCATTGGGCGATATCGCTATGTACACTGACGCAGACGAAATTCCTTTGTCTGAAGTTCTTGAATCAGTTAAGACAAAAGAAGGTGGTAATGTAACATCTTTGGACTATAAGAAAGCTTCTGCTGAAGAACTTGGTGAATTTATGGCAGCTGTTCTTCCAAACTATGACAGAGACAGAGTACACCTCAGCGATATAAAGAAGCTTATCCAGTGGTACAATCTTTTAGTATCAAACGGTGTTACTGAATTCGTAGAAAAGAAAGAAGATTAAACTTTACGATATTATTAAAAAAATAGGCTTCAATAGAAGTCTATTTTTTTTATGTGTACATTAAGTCTATAAAACATTTCCAGGTTGAGATTATAAAAGGTGCTTTCTGGAGAGATAAACGAAATGTTTTCTAATGAGGAATTTTTACTCATCAACGGTATTGTTTCACAGTTTCTTGTGTATAAATCCACATATTTATGTTCTCAATTTATATTAGGTTAGTGCTATAATGTGTTGATTGCTAATTAAATATGCTAAATGATTCGATTTTTGGCATACACTTTGTTTTTAATTCTACGAAAACTAAACTAATTGTCTAACATTTAAAACTATTGAGTTATGAAAAAGGTATTTTTTGCATTAGCATTGGTTATGGGATTAGGAACAACAGTAGCATTTGCTTCAAGTCTTTCATCGGTTGAAGTCACAGCTGTAACAAATGTAAACGATTTTACTCCTATTGAAATCAAGGATTTGCCTAAGGCTGTTCAGGAAGTATTGGCAAAAAGTTATAAGGACTTTGCTATCAAGGCTGCTGCAGTTGAAACATACGAAGACGGAATTTCTGTTTACCAGATAACATTGGTTGATGTGGAAGGTCAAGAATCAGTTGTACTTTTCAATGAAAAAGGTGAAATATTGGAATAATGGAATCCGCCTGTAAATGCTGTTTTAAAAACGCTTCGTCATTTTGACTTAAACGCTTCGTTGTTTGGGATAAAATGACGAAGCGTTTTAATTTTGATATAAGGTAGGTCGGAAAAAGAGTCATAACTATCACTCAGGAATAGTGCAAAGCGAGATAACATTAGAGGAATTGTTTGCTTGGTAGAAGGAGAAACGTACTCCATTTTGCTTGTTTCTGTGAAGGATGTGAAAGTGAAATGGAGTATGTTTTTTTATGAAGAAAATAATATACTTTGTTGTTTTATACCGGGAGAAGCGTTTGGTGGAAGGAAAAATCAGGTAAAATCCGCTCTGTTACATTGCCGTGTCGTAATTAATGACTAACTTTGTATGATAACTTATTTCGAATAAAAAACATGTCCGAAACCCAGCTATTGTCCGATATATTGAACGGTTCTCCATGTGCGGAGCTTTTGCGTCTGCGCAACAGGGAGATTATCATATTGTTTCTATACGAAACTTTTTATAAGCACAGAGAGCCTGTGGCTTATGATTCACTTAAAATGAGGCTTTCCGATTATCTTTCCTCCATCAATTTGGAGAATGATGAGGAGAATGATATAAATGTGTTCGACTCGTACGACGAGAAGGCATACAAGTATATTCAGAAATGGACGGACAAAGGTTTTCTACGCAATTATCAGGAAGAAAGCGGAGAGGTGTTCTACGAGCTTTCGTCATATTCCAGCAAGGTGATAGACTGGCTTCTTAGTCTGAAGAAGGATGAGTTTGTAGGAACTGAGTCAAAGTTTATGAACCTTTACGGACAGATAAAGGAACTTGTAGAGTTTACCAACGAGGACCCGGAAGAACGTATCCGCATGCTGGAACAGAGAAAGATGGAGATAGAACATCAGATTCAGAGCCTTAGGGCAGGAGAGTCTGCCATGGTCTATGAGGAGTATCAGGTACTTCCGCGTTTCCGCGACATTACACGTACGGCAAAGGAACTTCTTTCCGATTTCAAGGAGGTGGAAGACAATTTTAAGTCCATCACAAAATCCATATATCAGAAACATGCCGAGGGAGATGTGTCGAAAGGCGATATCCTGGGATATACGTTCGATGCGCTCGACAAGCTTCAGGAAAGTTCTCAGGGAAAGAGTTTCTATGCTTTTTGGGATTTCCTTATGACGCCATCCATGCAGGATGTCTGGGATCATATGGTGGATGATTTGTATCATTCCATAGATCCGTCGCAGATACGTCAGGAAGATATGTTCCTGAAAAACATGAAACAGTATCTCTATAACAGCGGAAAGAAAGTGTATCAGGCAAACGACAAGATGGCTGAAAAATTGAGCCGTATCATCTGCGAGAACAATAACTCTCAGTCGGCAGCATCGAAACGTGTGATTCAGGACATACAGTCGATACTTCTTCAGTTGGCAAGCCGGAATATAAAACCAGATGTGTCGTTTGAACTGGAGACAATGCCGGAAATATCCATGCCTATAGAGAGAAAACTTACTCTTGAAAAGACTGATGATGTGGACTACAACAATATGATAGAAATAGCCAGTGCGGACATCTCAGAGGCTGAACATGCTGATAAACTGTTTGTAAGTCACGGTGTTGACCGCGTTATATTGAAACAGAGAATTCATGATTCGTTGAAGCGCCATAAGCAGGTATCTCTGTCCGATGTGGTAGAGGAGAGTGGAGGTCTGGAGAAAGGACTGGCAGAACTGTTCGGGTATATCAGTGTGATACGCGGGTTCAGGCATACTATCAATCCCGACCGTACACAGGTCATACCGTTTAACAGCGAGTTGAAAAAATCAATTGTAATACCGGAAATTATTATCTTAAAATGAATATAGATTCTATAATAGCACCTTACGGGCGTACCGTAGTGCGTCTGCTTAAAGGTCCAGTCGAAGTGACGGACACTAACGCGTGGGAAGACATCCTGAACTATCAGTCGGAGATAAACAAGTATCTCATGAACATAGGTATAGAACTGATAGTAAAACGAGACGAAGGCTTTGCATATATCAAGCAGATAGTGGATGATGAGGACAAGACTACAGGACTTATTCCCCGTCAGCAGCTTGGTTTCGAGATATCAGTCATTCTTATAATTCTCAGACAGATGCTTGAAGAGTTCGACAGCAATATGGATGAGCTTTATTCCACAGAGTGTTTTGTCAGTGCCGACGAGCTTAGGGAACGAATAGAGATATTCCTTCCTGAGCGTTTCAACAGAGTTAAGCTTATCAGCGAGATAGACACCTATATTAACCGTATTGTGTCGCTGGGATATCTGAAACTGATAAAGCGCGACAATGTGAATACATATCAGATTCACAGAATAATAAAAGAGAAAGTAACATTGGACAAACTACAAGAATTTAAGGATAAACTGCAAGAATATGTTGAGTCTGTTTAGTACCGGTTCCGATACGTCGGGATTTCGTCTGAAATACATGGAGATATACAACTGGGGAACATTCCATGAAAGGATTTTCCGTATGGAGCCCCAGGGAAACAATGCCCTGCTTACGGGAGCAAACGCTTCGGGAAAGAGCACCATAATAGATGCTCTCCTCACTCTGATGGTACCTGCCAAGAAGGACAGGTTCTACAATCAGTCGTCGGGAGTGGAGAAGAAAGGTAACCGAACAGAGGAGACATACGTCCTGGGTAATTACGGAAACATACAGCGTGACGGCGAAAGCGGTGCCAGCACACAGTCATTGCGCGACCATTCGGCATACTCAGTGCTTCTTGCCACTTTTACCAATACCGATACACGTGTGGTTACTGTGTTTCAGGTTCGCTGGTTCTCCGGCGGTGAGTTGAGGCGTACTTTCGGTCTGGCTCATTGTGAACTGGATATAAAGAGCGACTTCCAGCCATTCGACGGCAAGGGTATGTGGCGCCGCCGTCTGGAAAGCTCGCATAAGGGAAACCGCACTATGGTGGAATTTTTTGAAGGTCCTGTAGGCTATGCTGACCGTATCACACAGCTTTTCGGTATGCGTTCCGTCAAGGCTCTTTCTCTTTTCAATCAGATTGTGGGTGTGAAGGTACTCGACGACCTGGACGATTTTATCCGTACCAATATGCTTGAAGAACAGAATGCCGAGTCGCAGTACATAATGCTGAAGGACAGTTTCAAGACTCTGATGGAGGCAAAGACCAACATCGAAAAGGCAGGAAAGCAGATTGAGATGCTTACTCCTATATCAGAATATGCAGACGAGATAAAAGAATATGCCCAGAAAATAAAGCAGCTTTCCATGGACAGGGAAAGCATTGACTATTGGTTTGCCCGTAAGACTATAGAACTGGGTAAGGAACGTGTTGATTCTTTGGAACAGGAGCAGGAACGTCTTGAAAAAGAGGAAAAGAAACTCCGTGACGACGAGGACAGAATGCGTCAGGACGAACGTTCCATAGCCCTTGCCATAGAGAATGATGAGGTGGGCAGGAAGATAAAGGAAATGGAGCAGGAGATTAAGCGTCTGGAAGAACTCCGTGATGAGCGCGTGTCTCGTATGGATGAATATAACTCGGTGGCATCTGTTCTTTCGCTCAATACTGACCCTGACAAGGATACTTTCATAAGTCAGCGTGACTCTGTGTCAGGACGTCTGGAAAGCATGAATGCAGGTATAGAGCAGAAAATCAGAGAAACCATAACTTTCGAAAATGAAAGAAAAGAAATCGGTCAGAAGATAGATGAGTATATCAAGACCATTGACTCACTGAAGAAGAACAAGAATAACATTTCCGGACGTGAATCGGAGATACGCGAAATGATTCTCGAACATACCGGAGCCTCTAAGGATGAGATACCTTTCATCGGTGAGCTGATAAGGGTAAATCCTGCAGAAATGGAGTGGGAGGGTGCCATAGAGAAAATCCTTCACAATTTTGCATTGCATCTGCTTGTGCCTGACGAGTATTATCATGAGGTAAACAAGTTCCTGAATTCCAACGATCTGAAGGGTAGGATTACTTATTACCGCTATCGCACTTACAACTCGCTTGCCGGAATGGAAACATTTACAGCTGATGATGCCAGACTGCTCGACAAGATAGAAATACGCCCAGACTCTGAATATGAGGAGTGGATACGCGATACTATATTCAATAAATACAACTATGCGTGCGTGGAAAATCTTGAAGAGTTCGAGCGATATCAGGAAAAGGCTGTTACACGCGAGGGGCTGATTAAGTTCTCGCACGACAGGCATGAGAAGGATGACCGTCCTCAGGTAGTGAGCAAGGCAAATTATATCCTCGGATGGGATAATCAGGACAAGATAGCCCTGCTGCAACATGAGATTAAGGAGCTTCAGCAGAAGGATATAGAACTGATGGCTAAGCTGAATGATATAAACTCCGAGAAACAGAAACTCCAGTATGACTACGACATGAGCAAGAAACTGGTGGATATGTTTAAGGACTTCGATGCCGTAAACTGGAAGGAATATGCCACACGTCTGCAGGAGAAACTATCTGACAAGGCTGAACTGGAGAAGAACAATAATACCATTCAGGCTTTGCAGAAACAGTTGGAGCAGGTGCGTCAGGCAATACGCAAGATTTCTCTTGAGGAGATACGCGACAAAGTCAGTCAGATTTCTGATATAAAATCCAAGATAAAGGAAACGAAATACGAGATGGAGGAATGTCAGAAGGCTGTTTTATCAATGCGCTCTATCCTTCTTTCCGACTTTGAGCAGGCTTACGAGGAACTCAGGAACTGTACATACGATGACCTGGACAAGGAGTATAAGTCATTCATCAGAAAAAATGACAGTGAGAAAGGTAAGTTGTCGGCAAAAAAACGCGATGCAGAGGACAAGGCGAAGAATCATATCCGCGATTTCAAATATCCTTCGGAATATATCACGGAGAAATTCAAGGACTGGCGCTCTGACGTTAATGCCATGCCTGAAGCGGAAAATATAGACTTGATAGACGAATATCAGGAAATGTTGCGCCGTTTGCAGAAAGAAAACCTTCCGAAATACGAAAAGCAGTTTGACAACTATCTGCAGAAAACACTCACAGACAAGGTCGGTGATTTCCGTATGTTCTTCATGAACTGGAAGAGTGCGATAGATGAGAATATCCGAATGCTTAACGAGTCGCTCCACGGTATTGACTACCGCAAGCAGCCTGCTACATATATACAGCTTGTGATGCAGAAAAAAATAAATGAGGAGGTTAAGGAATTCTGTAAACTGATGGATGAGGCTATGCCTAACATTCAGAAAATAAATTCTACCGTGGATGGCCGTAAAATCCATTTCCGTGAGCATATTCAGCCGTTTATGGAGCGTCTGGAAAATGAGGACTGGAGAAACAGGGTTATGGATGTGCGTTCATGGTTCACTTATAAGGCTGAGGAGTTCAACCGCAATACGGGAAATAAGGAAACCACATACGAGAACATGGGACATTTGTCGGGAGGAGAGAAAGCCCAGCTTACTTATACTATCCTCGGTTCTGCTATAGCATACCAGTTCGGTCTGACAAAGAGCGGAATGCAGGATAATTCGTTCCGTTTCATAGCCATAGACGAAGCCTTCAAAGCACAGGATGAGGACAAGGCGCGCTATCTGATAGACTTGTGCAAACAGCTTCACCTGCAGCTCCTTGTGGTTACTCCGAACGACAATATACATATTGTAGAGAACGACATCTCGTATGTGTATTTCGTCGAGCGTAAGGAAGAAAAGACTTCATGGCTCTACAGTATGCCTATTGAGCAATGGAGGGCAGAGAAGAATCCGGGAACATTGTTTTAAAACTATATAGCCTATGGTAACTCCTGAAGAAATAAGAAAGAAAGCGCTTGCAAAATATCCTTCTTTTATGAAATATGAGTTTGTCTCTAAGGAAGAGGATTTTTTCCCGCTTGTTATAAGATGTGATAAGTCTATTGATTTTGCATCATTGAAGGAACTTGAACAGGGAATTACATGTCTTTATTCATCTTCTAAGGAGAAGAAGGGCTATGGTTATGAAGTAGAATATGTGGAGCGAAATACAAAACTTTTCGGAAAGCAAAGTGTCCCTCTCAAAGTATTTTTCGTTACTGAGTCCGATTTCCTAAAGTTTATCGGAATGGATGAACACACAGATACGTTCCGTAGTGTTATGGAAATGACTGTTCAGGAGTTTCCGGAGCTTAGAGAAACATTGGTGAAACATCATTCTCTGGTAGTAAAATATTTTGACGAATGGGAACAGATAATGAAGGTTTGCCGTTTCTTCCGTTTGAACCCCAAAACAGGTAAGTTTGTCAGAGAACTGAATATAGGTGTGCATACCAAGTTTGTGGAGGAAAGTAAGGATATTTTACGTCCTTTGCTTGACGTGATAGTGGGAGATGATGTGAATACTGAAGCCAAGACATTTTTCAGCCGTTTTAATCTGAAGGAAGGTGACCCGGAAGTTGCTTTCCGCATAACAGACAGTGAACTGTGTATGAGGTATATGTCAGGTTTTACTTATAATAAAGTGTTTGTGTGTGAGTTTGCACGTTTCAATATTCCGGTAAGGAATGTAATAATTGTGGAGAACAAGCATAACATGACAAAGGTGATTGAACTTATTCCGGAAATGAAAGACACACTGGTGGTGTGGGGATGCGGATATCAGGCAACTGTCCTTAAGGATGTAGCATGGCTCAATGATGTCAATCTTTATTACTGGGGAGACATTGATGCACAGGGGTATGAGATTATGGCAAACGTCAGGAAATATTTTCCTCACATGGTCAGTATTATGATGGACAGGGAAGCTCTGTCTGTCCATCCTGTATGTGTAAAGGGAACAGACAGCAGGATTAAAAAAACACTAGAACTGTTGGGAGATGAAAATGAAATTTATAACTTTGTGAAAGAGGCTGGTCTCAGGTTCGAGCAGGAACTTCTGCCTGAACGTTATGTGGAGAATTGCCTCGTAAAGTTATCTGATAAAAATTTATAGCTTATGGAAATTGTACACGATGAAGCAAAGAAACAGTTCAAGGTAGAAGTGGACGGTTATACTGCACACGTAGCTTATCAGCTGACTGAGGATGGTGGTCTTGACATCCGCCATACCATAGTGCCGGAAGAAATAGGTGGATGCGGAATAGCGTCAGCACTTGTAAAGGCGACATACGATTATGCACGCTGCAAATGTCTGAAACCGATAGCTACATGTGCATATGCCGTAGTATGGCTACAGCGCCATCCGGAATATCAGGGCGACGTAAGTTGTGATTATGGTGGTAAGGGAACTTGCGCAGTCTGATTTATTCTTCTATCACAATCCCCATCTTTTTCATCAGGAAGCACGCATTCATATTTTGGGCTATACCTTCACGTATTTTGTAACTGAAGTATAGCTCATTGTTTTTTATATCAGCTTCAAAGCAGTAATTCCTTATCTGGTATGGGAAGTATTTCACCAGTTCACCAAGCAGCAGGTCGTGAGTGGCAATTATACCGTTTGCCTTTAGAGTCATGAACTGGCGTATAAGGCTGAATGAGCCTTTCTGCTTGTCCGTAGAATTTGTTCCTTTAAGTATCTCATCGAGGATGATAAACAGCTCCTCTCCATTGTTAAGCATATCTATAATTCTTTTCAGACGTTTTAGTTCGGCAAAGAAATACGATTCGTTGTCGCTTAAAGAATCCGATGTACGCAGACTTGTTATTAGCTGTGCAGGATGGATTTTCATTCTTTTGCAGCACGATGGCGCACCTATACATGCCAGCAGATAGTTCACTCCTATGATCCTGAGATATGTACTCTTTCCGGCCATATTTGCTCCTGTAATAATCAGAAAATATGGTCTTGAAGGAATCAGAGCATTATTCTTTACACATTGTTCTTTAGGCATAAGCGGATGTCCAAGTTCTTCTGCATCATAGCAGAAAGGAGTATCTGTAATTTCTGAGAACAGATAATCCGGATGATTGTATGCGAACGTTCCCAACGAACAAAGAGCGTCTATTTCTCCAACAGTTTCCAGCCAACCGGAGAGGCATTTCCCATATCTGTCCTTCCACGCCTCAATGCGTATCATCTGGCGTAGTTGGAAGAACATACTTCCTTCTAATATAACGTATAGAATCTGATTGTTTCGCAAGTCTAGTCGGTCCAGTTCCTTTGTTAGTGCATTCAGCGCATCGGCAGGTGATTTCCCGTCTATCTCCAGTCGTTTTACAATATCTTTTATACCCTCTGCATTCCATTCTTCATTTTGTGCCAATGTTATCAGACGGGCGTATGTGCTTAGTGTCTTAAGCTTTTTGCCATACTCCTCCTGAAGTGCTGTTGCACGTTTTATAACACTAAAACTGAGTATCACGAATACGGAGAAAATAAGCCCGAACCATGACATGGATATTATATTGGCCAGTCCGCACACCAATAGTATTATGTTTACGGATGGTACCAGCCATATCAGAATTCTTGCCCAAGTGGATTTTGTGAGAGAACTTTCTGTCTCAACCCATTTTTGTATATCGTTGTCATCACTGTTTTTACTCCTGTTTATCAGTCCTGTAATGGCAAATTTCAGTCTGAAATCATTTCTTGTGGAAAGATCTTTTATGCAATTCTGTCTGTTCTCTATATCTTTCTTAGTGCGTAGATGATTTTTCATCCAGTCTGCCAAAGTCCTTTTTCCGATGTGTGTACAAGTACGGTTTATGGCTTGAAATAGCGATTTGCGACCAAATATGTCGAGGTCGAATGAATATAGATGCTCTGTATCGGAAAACTCTTTTCCGTCGTCAAAAACAGAGTAGTCATTATTCAGTCCTTTCAGTTCCTTTTTCAGGATGTCGGCCTTTACTTCAAGCCATTGTTTGCGCATGAAGAAACTATTGTGTACCTTTATCATGATAAGAAAAGGAATAAGAGTACAGCAAGCTCCGATTATGATAGTCTGCGCACTGTAGCTCCATAAGGCGATGACTGTAGATATACAGCCTACGAAGAGCATTATCCTTATAATACTTATATATAATATGGTTTTGTTTACCTTGTTTAAATTCTGATTAGTGTCCGATAAATTTGTGTTATACCATTCCTGTGGTTTCATGATTCTTGTTTTTGTTTTGTCTGCGAAGATAATAAAGTTTTGAAACTCCGTTTGCTTTATGCAGTGAATTTCATTTATTTTGTGATGTAATATAAATCAAGGTTAAGAAATGAGGTTCAGAATAGAGAGAATGACGGAAGGTGAATACCGGAGTCTGAATATTGATTATGGATTTTACAATACGCCGGTAGGAGAACTCCTGGTGGCATCAACATCACGCGGTATTTGCTGCATAGAGTTTGCCGATGATCGGAATGAGGCTTTGCAACTGCTTTGCAAAAGGTTTGCAAAATCTTTTCAACAGATGCGTCATACAGAGTTTCACGACTTAGCATTGCGTTTTTTTTATAAAGATGGACATCTGGTCTCAGATGAAATTGTCTTACATCTGTTTGGTACGGATTTTCAGATAAATGTTTGGAGAGCCTTACTTGAAATCCCGTTTGGAGAAACTTTTACTTATAGTGACATAGCAATGGCTATAAATAATCCTCGAGCATTGCGTGCTGTCGGAACAGCAATAGGCAGAAATCCGGTAGCTGTGATTATTCCGTGTCATAGGGTATTGCGCTCCGATGGCGGAATTGGAGGATATTACTGGGGAATAGAGAAGAAGAAAATGCTTTTGCAGTGGGAGATTTGTTGTAGGAATAAAAAAATAAGGAGCTAAGCTTTTGACTTAACTCCTTGATAATCAGCCGTCGGGATGACTGGA
>Reeses_p1__coassemble_1072_pt1 | contig 14279 bp, 16 predicted proteins | sample Reeses_p1__metabat2_high_PE_011 | metagenome-assembled genome bin Reeses_p1 | reverse complement strand
ATCGGTCTACCAGTCCGTTCTTGCTTGAGGTTACCGTGCCAATCAGTCCTCCCACATAGATTGCATATTACATTGTCCTTTTGCATCTTTGTAGAAAAATGCAGAAAATTCGTTATCGTCTTATTTACAACAGGAAACACATTCTTAACAAACAAGGAACAGCCTTAATACAGGTTGAAGCTAAATTGAATCAGCGCAATATTTATTTGACTACCAATGTCTATGTTAAGCCAGAACACTGGAATAAAGACAAATCTGAAGTTATTAATCACCCTCAGTCTGTTGAACTTAATTCTATGCTGTTTGAGTATATTATATATCTGCAGGGTATTGAATTATCGTTTTGGAGACGTGGTATTCAGCCAACATTGGCGTTATTACGTGATGCCGTGAAGAAGAAATCACCAGTCAATATAACTTTCACAGAGTTTGCACGGAAATCCATTATGTCAGCTGACAAGAGCAATAGTACAAAGGAAAATCTTATGTCAACCGTGCGATTATTAGACCGGTTCCGTCCTGGTCTGATCTTTGAAGATTTATCATATACTTTCTTAAAAGAGTTTGAGGCTTGGTTAAGGAATTTGGGTAAGAATCAGAATACTACTGGAAAACATTTAAGACAACTTCGTACACTTACGAACGAAGCTATCAATGACGGTTATATGCCAGCCGATGCTTATCCTTTTCGTAAGTTCAAAATTAAAATTCAGAAGGCTCAGAAGCCCTTTCTGACACCTGACGAATTAGGCAAGCTCGAGAGATTGCATCTTGAAGATGTTCGTCAGCAACACATCTTAGATGCCTTCCTCTTCTGCTGCTATACCGGTTTACGTTTTTCAGATTTTCGGACATTGACTACATCTAATATTGTACCTATCAACCGCAAAAAATGGCTATGTGTGAAGATGCAGAAAACCAATATAGAAATTAAACTTCCACTCGAATTATTGTTCGAAGGGAAAGTTCTTGACATCATAGATAAGTACGATAGCATCGAGCAGATGGCATCCATACCAATAAACGCTGACACAAACAAAATTCTCGTAGAAATAGCTGAAAAATCGAAAATTAAGAAACACTTTACTTTTCATACAGCCAGACACACATGTGCAACATTACTTATACATCAGGGCGTTGCAATAACGACTGTACAAAAGCTATTAGGGCATACTTCCGTCAAAACGACTGAGATATATTCGGAGGTTCTTTCTTCTACTATTGTAAAGGACTTGAAAGCAGTGAAAAAGAAGAAAAGTGTAAATAAAATTCCTGCTATTTCTTCATGTTAGTATATGTTGAGTATATTCTATAATAATATACCAAAAGTTTACTGGCATATCTTGTCAGTGAATTTGAAACAATATATTCTTTGTTTGCTTTTATCTTCGTTAACTTAGCTTATCTTCTTAAGTAAGGAGTATTTTTGTTTACATAATTATTTAATTAAAAAGTGAGTTGTTATGAAGAAAAAGATGATTGTAATGGCTATTGTAATAGTCGTGATTGTAGGCTTGTTGGCCTACTACCAGTATGTGCCATTTTGGGCAAGTATTGTTAGTACAGGAGCTTTCCTGTTCGGTGTTTTCCTTGGTTGGCTTGCTAAAGGTTGGTCTGATAAACATTTAAGCTGATGGAGAGAATACTAAACATTATAGCCCCACAATTAGCTGTTGCTGGGGCTTATTCTTTCATAGGAGAAATAAAGGGTGTTGTATTTGAACTCCGGTGGATGCTGGCATTTATCATTGTTATGATTGTGGCCGATTTCGTTCTTGGAATAATTGATAGTGTAGTAAAAAGAGGAGAGGACTTCCGCTTTTCTCGTGCTGGCAGACGTACCATGTGCAAGTTTATAGAGTATAATTCGTACCTGGTTCTTGGATTTATGTTTGGTATAGCCATACTACAGCCTGTAGGTATCTGTTCTTATACAATTAGCTCTATTTGTGGTTTGGGTTTGGCTTTTGTGTTTGAGTTTGACAGTATTGCCGAACACATCTGTGCAATACATGGCATTAAAAATAAAGTATCAATAAAGCGGTTGTTGGTCGGATATATTAAAAAAAAGTATGCTACTGCTGGGGAAATAATTGAAGAAGTAACTAAAGAGAAGGGAAAGAAAGATGAACAAGATTGATGCGATAGTAGTCCATTGCTCTGCTACACGTGCAGGGCAGGACATAGGTAAAAAGGAAATCACTCAGATGCACCTGCAGAGGGAATTCCAAACAATAGGCTATAACTTTGTGGTTCGTATTGACGGGACAATAGAAGTTGGCCGCTCGCTTACTATTGATGGCGCTCACTGTAATAGTAAGGGGGTCAGCGGAGTGTCATATAACAAGCATTCGATAGGTATCTGTTATGTAGGCGGACTGGATAAAAACAAGAAACCTGCCGATACACGTACACCGGCACAGAAGAAGGCACTTCGTGAATTGATTGCTAAACTGTTAAAGGAATATCCAGACATTAAAGAGATATTGGGTCACAGAGACACCAGTCCTGATCTTGATGGTGATGGTCTTGTTGAGCCTAACGAGTGGATCAAGATGTGTCCTTGTTTTGATGCAAAGGAAGAATATAAAGATTTACTTAAATAGGAGGTTATTATGAAGAAATACATTGGTACAAAACAAGTTGAAGCAGAACCTATGACAATGGGGGAAGCCGATAAGAAATGTTTAGTGACAGTTGGAGAAAGATTGTCTAAACATGCAAAGGAAACAGAAGGTTATCACCTGAAATATGATAACGGCATTGAGACTTGGCTCCCTAAAGATGAATTTGAAAAAACGTATCGTTCAATATCGGAAGAAAGTGAAAATATGTGCTTCGGTGATGCTATTGAAGTCCTGAAACAAGGCGGTGCAATCCGAAGAAAAGGCTGGAATGGTAAGGGAATGTTTGTAATCAAACAAGTGCCGGCACACATTGATAGCGACATTATCCCGAAGATGCAGTCGCTTCCACAATCAGCCAAAGACCTTATTCTGAAAGGTAAGGGCTTTATTGACTACACGAGCCAGTGCCTTATTTACAATGAGAATATTGGACGTGCTGATTCATGGGTTCCATCCATTAGTGATGTATTCGCAGAAGATTGGGAGATTGTACAATGATAGTCGATACAATTCTTGTTGTACTGATGTGTATTGCACCAGTACAACAACCCAAAGAAGCATCTCAGAACAGGTTTACAGAAGCCTTTGAGCAAGCAGATAGACAGTTCAATAAGAAGTACAAATTTGATATAGAGGAACTGAAACGCGCAGCCCATGAAACTGCAATGCAAGCCGATGAAGAAACAAAAGAGGAACGAGAAAAGGCTATGTACCCATTTATTGATGTTCGGGAACTATTCATTAAGAGTAAACTATGAAATATTTGCCATATATATTAATAACTGCACTGACTTTTTGCTTAGGTTGGTGCAGCCGGTCACCTTCGGTAAAGGAAGTTCCGAAGTATGACACTGTACAGAGTGAGCCTATTGTCGTAACTAAAGTGCTTGTCGATACGCAATACATATTATCGCCATTGCCGTATCTTGCATGGATAGACAATACCGACACTATAAGAACGGATAGTTGTGTACATCTGCGTGAATACAAGGAGTACCAGGATAGCAATTATTATGCGAGAGTTAGTGGTGTTGCACCGCGTCTGGATGAACTTCGTATATATCCCAAGACTGTATATGAAACCAAATACATATATCGTGATGTAATTAGTAAGCCTAAGAGGTGGGGAATAGGAATGTCTGCCGGATACGGTGTTGGCAAGCACGGTTTTAGTCCAGTGCTGGCGGTGACGGTAAATTATAATCTGTTTCAGTTCTGATATACAATAAATCTCACAAATTATATACAACTTTTCTTTGTATTTATATATAATAAAAGGCAGAGGATAATTCCCCTGCCTTTCTTGTGTGTTAAATAGTAACTGTGGAATATAAGCCAATAAGAATGTATTTTTAATAATGTTGTACAATAGTTGTACTAAACGTAATTATATTACATAAATAAGTTCTTTATATTATTGATAATCAGAATTGTAATAGACTTATATGCGAATATAATTGTAATATTCCTAATCTTTACAGTAAAATCGTATTAGTTTGCAGTGTTTTCAGGTCGATATACCATAGTTTGCCTGCAAGAACTTCTCCAAAACCGCAAATTATCTTGATAACTTCGTTTGCCTGCACGCAGCCTACCAGGCCGGGGGTGACTCCAATTACTCCTTTCGGAGGGGTCGGCATTGACAGCATCTCTTCTTCATCCGGAAACAGGTCACGATAGTTCTTTCCGCCCTGATAGTTGAACACTGACACTTGTCCGTCGAAGGCTCTTATCGCACCGTAAACATACGTTTTCCCTAATTTTACGCAAGTGTCATTTATTATGTAGCGTGTCTTGAAATTATCGCAGCCATCGACAACTATATCGTATTTGCCGATTATCTCTTCGGCATTCTCTTTTGTCAGACGTGTGGCGTATGCATCTATTTTAATCTGACTGTTCAGGGCATTGAGTCTTTTCTGTGCCTGTACTGCTTTAGGCAGACCGACTTCTGTTTCTGAATACAGGACTTGTCTTTGCAGATTGCTTTCGCTTACCACGTCATCGTCTATCAAGCCTATATCCCCAACTCCGGCCCCCGTCAGATACAGCGCTATGGGCGAACCAAGACCGCCAACGCCAACGATAAGTACCTTTGCGTTCTTTAGTTTTTCCTGTCCGCTTTCTCCTAATTCCGGTAGAATGATTTGTCTGTTGTATCTTTCCATTATTATATTAAAGTAAAAAATACCGGCGGCATCAGATGTATTGATTAAACCGATGCCGTCGGTGCTGAATATGCTCAATCAGACAGCCTTAACTGTCTTTATGCAGTCGAACGATGCGTCCCAGTCCTTCCATACCGGTTCACGTCCCAATGATTTGAGAGCTTTTTCCATTTCTACGGCAGTACGGTCGTCGCTGATATGGAACTGCTCCAGAGCCTGAGGGTATGAATAGTAACCTCCCGGTTCGGTCTTGCTTTCCGCACTCATAGTTGTAACTCCGAGTGCAGCCATATTGTCGCGGATATATGCCGGTTCGCGTGTAGAGTATGAGATATCCACATCGTGGTCGAATATACGCATAGCGAAGGTAACCTGAGCCAGCTCCTTGTCGCTCATGATGACGTTAGGCTGGAAACCTTCGTTCTCTGCCGGACGCATACGCGGGAAATTCACGCTGTATTTAGTCTTCCAGTAATGTTTCTGCAGATAGCGAAGATGGTATGCCATCATGGTTACGTCTGTGCGCCAGTCTTCCAGTCCTATAAGTACACCCATACCGATGGAATGAACTCCGGCCTGTCCCATACGGTCGAAGCCGTTTACACGCCAGTCGAATTTCGATTTCATGCCGCGTGGGTGGTAGATATTGTATCTGGCTTTGTTGTATGTTTCCTGGAAACAGATAACTCCGTTCAGACCATGAGTTATCAGTTCGGCATATTCCTCAGTCTTTAGAGGCATTACCTCAATCTTAAGATTTGAGAAATATGGTTTAGCCAAATCAAGTGCTTTGGCTATGTATGGAACACCTGCCTTTGCCGGATTCTCACCTGTTACAATAAGCAGATTTTCGAACGGGCCAAGTTTCTTGATAGCCTTGTATTCGTTTTCTATTTCCTCTGGTGTAAGTATGGTGCGTGCCATAGGGTTGCTGATGTGGAATCCGCAGTACACACATGAGTTTGTACATGAATTTGTTATATACAATGGTATAAACATTGACATTGTACGTCCGAAACGTTCCTCAGTATATTTCTTGCTGAGTCGCGCCATCGGTTCAAGATATTTTTCGGCAGCCGGAGAGATGAGTGCCATAAAGTCATCTACATCGCAGCGACTTTTACCGAGAGCACGTATCACATCTGCCTCGGTCTTGGAGTAAATGGCTTTGGTAGTCTCCTCCCAGCTTATTTTTTCAAGTTCGTCACTAAACATGATTCTTAGTTTTATATATTCTTTAAATCGCGACTTAATTTCATCGCGCAGAAATTAGGACCGCACATAGTACAGTATTCACCGTCAGTGTGGTGTCCTTCGTTGAAATATTCAAGGGCACGGTCCGGGTCCAGTGAAAGATGGAACTGGTCGCGCCAACGGAATTCATAACGGGCCTTGCTGAGAGCGTTGTCACGAATCTGTGCTCCAGGATGTCCTTTTGCAAGGTCTGCGGCATGAGCGGCAATTTTGTATGTGATGACACCTGTGCGTACATCCTCGCGGTTAGGCAGACCGAGGTGTTCCTTTGGAGTCACATAACAAAGCATTGCAGTGCCAAGCCATCCTATCTGGGCGGCACCGATAGCTGATGTGATATGGTCGTAACCCGGAGCGATATCAGTTACGAGAGGGCCGAGTGTGTAGAACGGAGCATTGTGGCATGATTTGATTTGGCGTTCCATGTTCTCCTGTATCTTGTGCAAAGGTACATGTCCCGGTCCTTCGATGAATGCCTGTACGTTTTTGTTCCATGCGCGGAGTACAAGTTCTCCCAGTGTATCAAGTTCAGCAAACTGTGCCTCGTCGTTGGCATCGTAGATTGAGCCGGGACGAAGACCGTCGCCCAATGAAACTGCTACGTCATACTGTGCAAGGATATCGCAAATCTCGTCGAAATGCTCATAAAGGAAAGACTCCTTATTATATATCTTACACCATTTGCTCATGATACTACCGCCACGGCTCACGATACCGCAAAGACGTTTGTCGGCAAGATGTACATTGTGCAGACGAATTCCGGCATGGATAGTGAAATAGTCAACACCCTGCTCGCATTGTTCTATCAGTGTGTCCTTATAAATCTCCCAATTGAGGTCTTCCACCTTACCGTTTACTTTCTCCAGAGCCTGATAGATAGGCACTGTACCTACCGGAACAGGGCAGTTGCGTACAATCCATTCACGGGTTTCGTGGATGTTTGCACCTGTAGAAAGGTCCATCAGAGTGTCGCCACCCCATTTGCAGCTCCATACAGCCTTGTCCACTTCCTCATCGATGCTTGAAGTAGTGGCAGAGTTGCCGATGTTGGTATTGATTTTTACAAGGAAATTGCGTCCTATAATCATAGGCTCCGATTCCGGGTGATTGATGTTTGCAGGCAATACGGCACGTCCGGCAGCAATCTCGTCGCGCACAAATTCCGGAGTGATATATGTTTCGATGCCAAGTTCGCGGCAGTTCATGTTCTCGCGGATGGCTACATATTCCATTTCAGGAGTTACGATACCCTGCTTGGCATAGTACATCTGCGTACAGCACTTACCTTCCTTGGCACGATATGGCAATGCGATATGTTCAAAGCGGAGATGATCGAGCGACTTATCGTCACGGCGCATCTTTCCGTATTCTGAAGTGATAGAAGGCAACTGCTCCACATCGCCGCGTGATGTAATCCAGCTCTCACGCATACGTGGCAATCCTTTCTTCAGGTCAATCTCGATATTAGGGTCGCTGAAAGGACCGCTTGTATCATATATATATACAGGGGCGTTCGGTGTCATCACTTTCTCGCCGTCAACGATGTTGACAGTAGGAGTGAGGTTTACTTTCTGCATACCTACTTTTATGAAAGGGAACATTGTACCTTGCATGTAGGTCTTTTCTGCATGGGCGTATGCTTTTTTATCTTTTTTCTTGTCCATGTAAATTGTAAAGTTTATTCGTTTAAGAATGAAGTTAAAGGAGATGAAGCTGAAGCAACAAGATTGTCAGCCTGAATGCCTAGTCCTGCTTCGTAAGCGCGGCGACCGGCGATGACAGCTTCCTTGAATGCTATGGCCATTTCCACAGGATTACCAGCAACAGCAATAGCTGTATTTACAAGGCAGGCTGCTGCACCCATTTCCATAGCTTCGGCGGCATGGCTCGGAGCACCGATACCAGCATCAACTACTACAGGAACATTGCTCTGTTCGATGATTATACGAAGGAAATCGCGAGTCTGTAAACCTTTGTTTGTACCTATAGGAGCAGCAAGAGGCATCACAGTAGCTGCACCTGCTTCTTCCAGACGCTTGCAGAGTGTAGGGTCAGCCTGGCAGTAAGGAAGGACTACGAAACCAAGTTTCACCAGTTCCTCTGTCGCTTTAAGTGTTTCTGTTGAGTCCGGCAGCAGGTAGCGAGGGTCAGGATGGATTTCCAGTTTCAGCCAGTTAGTTCCGAATGCCTCACGGGCCATCTGTGCTGCGAAGACGGCTTCTTCCGCTGTACGCACTCCCGAAGTGTTTGGCAACAGCTGTATATGAGGATGAACGATATGGCGCAACATGTCGTCTTCCTTGTCTTCAAGTTCGATACGTTTCATGGCTACAGTCACCATTTCTGTGCCTGATGCCAGGATGGCTTCTTCCATCTGCTGGTTTGAGTTGAATTTTCCTGTTCCCAGGAAAAGGCGGGAATCGAATTCACGACCCGCAATAATAAGTTTTTCCATATATGTTATGAGTTTTTGAGTTCTTAAGTTTATGAATTTTTAAGTTTGGAGGATGTCTGTGTGTTGATAAATTTATAGTTTCATATGTCTGACAACTAAAATCTAACAACCAACAACCATCTCCACAATCTTCCTCGTTTCTTCTACCGGATTTTCAGCCCTGAGTATAGTCCCGCTCAGTGCAATACCCGTCACTCCAGTTTGCATTATTCCCGGAATATCATCAATCGTGATACCGCCTATTGCCACTATCGGCAGGTTGATACCTTCGGCTTTCATCTGGCTGGTGATTGAACGATATCCTTCAAGACCTAATATCGGGCTTAATTTTTTCTTCGTAGTTGTGAAACGGAACGGACCGCAGCCTATATAGTCGGCACCTGAAAGGTAATGTGCCTTAACGTCATCGAAAGTATTGGCTGTTCCACCTATAATGAAATCATTTCCCAATATCCTTCTTGCTTCAGCAATAGGCATATCGTTCTTTCCGAGATGTACACCATCGGCTTTCAGCTTTTTTACCAGTTCTACACGGTCGTCTATGATGAAAGTCGCGCTATATTGTCTGCACAGTTCCTGAACCTTTATAGCGATAGCTTCTACTTCCTCGTCGGAAGCATCCTTCATGCGCAGTTGAATCCATCGGCAACCGCCTTCGAGAGCCATACGTGCTGAATCCAGATAAGAATACTGTTCGGTGAAATGAGTGATGAACTGAAGTTTGAATGCTTTTGTATCCATATCATTATCCTCCGCAAGCTGCTTTTATGATAACAAGACTGTCGCCTTCCTTGATTTCCTGTTCAGCCCACTGACCGCGAGGAATCATACGGTTGTTAAGAGCAACTGCCACTCCCTGCTGTGGAAGTTCAAGCTGTTGTGCAAGCGACGCAACATTATTGCCTTGGGTGAGTTCTGTCTCTTTGTTGTTTACTTTTATTTTCATAAATGACTGGTTTTAAAGTGTTCGTCAAAGCAAACACAAAGAGAATGTAAGAATTACAGCTTGAGAGAATATCTTATGACGGATGTCTTTTTTGAGGACAATCCCTTCGTCGGTATTAACCGCATCAGGTTCATAGGGTATAATCTCAGCCCGGGTTATTTCTTTAGGCACCCCTTTGTCTTTACTTCGGACGCAAAGTTAAACAAAAGATTGAAAAAGCGGATAATAATTTACTTTTTTCTACTTTTTAAAGTTGTTTTATTATATGGCTTGATGTCTTGATAGTTGATTTGCATTCGAGGGATAGTTTACTTAATTGTAGATATACATCATGTTTTTGTCTAAAATGTTGGAAATAAGTGGTGGTTTGGCCGGCGGATGTACATTGGTATGCTTATGCCGTCACGATGAAAACCTATATTTTTGTACCCTGAATCAGGAGGCTCTGAAGCTTAAAATAAAACTAGCCCGCATTTGATCTAAAACGTGGGCAAGTTTTAAATAAAATGACGGTTCGTTTTTTCAGACTTCTTTGAGCTTATTCTAACGTTAGATTTTAGACTTGACTAATATAATAAAAAAGTTTGTTTATGAGTATTCTTAAAACACAGATTGTAAGATTTTTTATCGCTATTTCCCTTTCGTGGGGTGTTGTTTCACTTTATTCTCAAGATAGAGGGGAGAAACGTTTTTGGCAAGTTGAACTTTCTGGAGCCTTGACCAGTCAAAGTGCTTTGGAGGTTGAGCCTTCAGTTACCTTTCTGCCTATAGATTATGTAGGTCTGACGGCAGGCCTTGTGTTTACTTCTCCATACCCGTCCAAATCTTTAGGTGGAATAGCAGCCAATAAACAGTCGAGGTGGAGTGAAACCAACAATAATTCAGTCAGTTACTTTTTCGCTTTCCGTCCTGCCTTGCGTTTTAATACACCAAAACTGTGGGTAGGTAGAGATAAGGATTATGCGCTATATCTTTCTGTTTTGCCGGGACTGACAATACCTCTTCCTTCCGACAGAAGATTCACCGTTGATTACTACCCCAACAAGCAGGGAACGTGGTCTGCCATAAAAAGGGAAGAAGTGACAAACAGCTGTAGCTTTTTGTACTTTAACCATGGAAAATTATATCTTATATCAATTAAATATTGTATATTGCTTGCATATATCAATTAAAATACCGAATATTGCGTGACTTTTATCAAAGGATAGTCTTTTGTGGACATTTGATAGCTGAATTAAAGAAAAAAGAATAGTCGATTGATAATAAAAAGGTATTTACATAATTAATAGGATTTAGTTACTATGATGTATGATTTGGAAATGATGAAACAATTCTATGTTTCATATAACGGTAAAGTACAGGATACACGAAAAAAATTAGGCAGAGCCTTGACTTTGGCAGAAAAGATTTTGTATAGCCATCTCTACGATGCTAATTCCATCAAGTGTTTTGAAAGGGGAGTGGACTATGTAAATTTCCGTCCGGACAGGGTAGCCATGCAGGATGCTACGGCACAAATGGCATTGCTTCAGTTTATGAATGCTGGTAAGAATGTTTCTGCTGTACCAGCAACTGTACATTGCGACCATCTGATACAAGCCTATAAAGGTGCTTCTATAGATTTGCCTGTAGCACAGACAACCAATAAGGAAGTATATGATTTTCTGAAGAGTGTGGCATCGAAATACGGAATAGGTTTCTGGAAGCCGGGAGCAGGAATCATACATCAGGTTGTACTGGAAAACTATGCTTTCCCCGGAGGAATGATGGTAGGTACAGATTCGCATACACCGAATGCCGGCGGTCTTGGAATGATTGCCATCGGTGTAGGGGGGGCCGATGCCGTTGACGTAATGACCGGTATGGAATGGGAACTGAAAATGCCGAGAATAATAGGTGTACACCTCAAAGGAAAACTGAACGGATGGGCTGCACCAAAGGATGTTATTCTAAAATTGGCTGGAATACTGACTGTCAAGGGTGGTACAAATGCCATAATAGAATACTTCGGAGAAGGTACTTCTTCAATCTCGGCTACCGGTAAAGCTACTATCTGTAATATGGGAGCTGAGGTAGGAGCTACTACATCCGTATTCCCATTCGATTATGAAATAGTGGAATATCTCAGAGCTACAGGGCGTGAGGAAGTAGCCGATATGGCTCTAAAAGTAGCTGACGACCTGAAAGCGGATAATGAGGTTCTTTCGTCGCCTGAAAAGTATTATGATAAAGTAATTGAAATAGATTTGTCAGCATTGGAACCATATCTTAACGGTCCGTTTACACCGGATGCGGCATGTCCGTTGTCTGAGTTTAAAGATAAGGTCATAGCAAATGGTTATCCACAACGTATGGAAGTAGGACTTATCGGTTCATGTACAAACTCTTCATATCAGGATTTGGGAAGGGCTGCTTCGTTAGTTAGACAGTTGAAGGACAAAGGTCTGAAGATGAAATCACCGTTACTGGTTAATCCGGGTTCTGAACTCGTGTACTGCACATCAAAGCGCGACGGCATGATTGCCGATTTTGAAGATGCAGGTGCCGTGATAATGACAAATGCCTGCGGTCCTTGCATCGGTCAGTGGAAACGTGAGACAGATGATCCTACAAGACCGAATTCCATTGTGACTTCGTTCAACAGAAACTTCGCGAAGCGTGCCGACGGCAATCCTAATACACACGCTTTCGTTGCATCGCCGGAGATTGCTACAGCATTTGCCATTGCCGGAGATTTGTGCTTTAATCCTATGACAGATACTCTTGTAAACGATAAAGGCGAACAGGTGAAACTGGATGCTCCGAATGGTGACAAACTTCCTGTGAAAGGATTTACAGTTGATGATAATGGTTATGTAGCTCCTTCAGCTGACGGATGTAATATTGAAGTTATCATTGATCCGAAATCAGAACGTCTGCAGAAGCTTCAGCCGTTTGCTCCATGGGATGGTAATGATTTATTGGATATGCCTCTTCTTATAAAGACCAAAGGCAAGTGTACCACAGACCATATCTCAATGGCAGGTCCATGGCTTCGATTCCGCGGACATCTGGAAAATATCTCCAAGAATATGCTGATGGGAGCAGTGAATGCATTTAATGGAGAGACAAATAAGGTTTGGAACTCTGCAGACGGCAGTTATGGCGAAGTGTCGGCTGTTGCCGGAGGATATAAGGCTAAAGGCATTTCATCAATTGTTGTGGCAGAAGAAAACTATGGCGAAGGCTCAAGCCGTGAACATGCAGCCATGGAACCTCGATTCCTCAACGTAAAGATAATCCTTGCAAAGAGTTTCGCACGTATTCACGAAACAAATCTGAAGAAACAAGGTATGCTTGCGTTGACCTTTGCCGATAAGGATGACTATGACAAAGTGCAGGAACATGACAGGATTTCAATCATTGGACTTGAAACTTTTGCACCGGGACGTAATTTGAAAGTGGTATTAACTCATGAAGACGGTACTCAGGATTCTTTCGAGGCTGTACATACATACAATGAAATGCAGATAGAATGGTTCAAGGCAGGTTCTGCTCTTAATACTTTTAGAAAATAACAATCAATATACAAAAATATAGGAGAAACTAGACGATGAGTAAAGTTCGTATGGAAGAAGGTAAACTTGTAGTACCTTCAAATGTTACTATACCTTTTATAGAAGGTGATGGAGTAGGAGCTGAAATAACTCCTGCTTGCCAGAAAATTGTAAATGAAGCAGTAAAATTAGCTTACAAAGATGAACGCTCAATAGAATGGATGGAAGTCCTGGCCGGTGAAAAGGCTTATAAACAGGTGGGAGAGTGGCTTCCGCAATCTACAATGGATGTATTCAGAGAATATCTGATAGGAATCAAAGGTCCGCTTACAACACCTGTGGGAGGTGGAATACGTTCGCTCAACGTAGCACTGCGCCAGACATTGGACTTGTATGTTTGTCTGCGTCCTGTAAGATGGTTCAAAGGCGTGGTATCTCCTTTGAAAGAGCCTCAGAAAGTTGACATGTGTATTTTCAGAGAGAATACAGAAGATATATATGCCGGAATAGAATGGGAACAGGGTACTCCTGAAGCAAAGAAATTCTATGATTTCCTTTACAATGAGATGAAAGTTACTAAGGTGAGATTTCCTGAAACTTCGTCTTTCGGAGTAAAGCCTGTCTCAGTAGAAGGTACGAAACGTCTTGTTCGTTCTGCAATACAATATGCCTTGGATCATAAGCTTCCGTCGGTAACACTTGTTCATAAGGGAAACATCATGAAGTTTACTGAGGGCGGTTTCAAGAAATGGGGATATGAAGTGGCTGAAACAGAGTTTGCAGAACAGACATTCACCATGAACTATTATCAGCAGTTGAAGAAAGATTTGGGAGAAGAATCTGCAAAGGCTGCCATGGCTGAGGCTATCAACAAGGGAAAAGTAATAATAAAAGACTGTATTGCCGATGCTTTCCTTCAGAATACATTGCTGAAACCGGAAGACTATTCTGTTATCGCAACTCTGAATCTTAACGGTGACTATGTATCAGATCAGCTGGCGGCTATGGTAGGCGGTATAGGTATCGCTCCGGGAGCAAATATAAACTACAATAGCGGTCATGCTATCTTCGAAGCAACTCACGGAACAGCTCCGGATATTGCAGGTAAGAATATGGTTAACCCATGTTCTCTTCTTCTGTCATCAGTAATGATGCTTGAGTATTTGGGATGGCAGGAAGCGGCCGACCTGATTACATCTGCCCTTGAACAGGTTTTTGAAAATTCTGAGGCTACCATCGATTTGGCTAGATTTATGCCGGACGGTAAAGTCTTGAGTACAGAAGAGTTTACTG
>Reeses_p1__coassemble_1038_pt1 | contig 14595 bp, 9 predicted proteins | sample Reeses_p1__metabat2_high_PE_011 | metagenome-assembled genome bin Reeses_p1 | reverse complement strand
AATCAGTCACAAAATGAGTCATATAACAAATTAATCTATATAATGTCTAATGTTTATGATTATGATTTTTCGAGCTTTTTTGATTTAAATCAATAAAAAATGGCAGAAAGAACTTCACATCAGATAAATTACATAAATATTTTAGTTACATATTAACACAACAATCCCCCGCATACTCATAAAAATGAACATACGGGGAATTGGTATATTATAAAATAATCAAATCAGAACATATAGGCTAATGATACCTGCCAAGAGTTCTTTCTCACGCCGGAACGAAGATTTTTAGAATCATCAACAATCATATCTCCGAGTTTGCTTGCACCAATGTTATAGTTTACTCCAACCTGCAAGTGTCGAAGTAACTTCAAACCGGCACCAACGTTAACACTGACAAAACTTTTATTTGTCTCTTCCATCAGGTTCTTCCAACCATCATTTAAACTAAAGCCAAACTGAGGACCGGCAGCAACAAAAACCCCAAATGTACTTCCCAACCCTAAAGTCCATTTAAGATTTACAGGAACTTCTACAGATTTCAGTTTCTCTGAACTTGCACCGTTTACATCCAAACCAGATTGTGAATAAAGTGCCGCTACATCTATTCCAAGTCCCAATATAGGTAAAGTAACATCAAGCATAGGTCCTACAAAGAAACCTGTAGTATTATCTCCAATATTATTATCCAACTTGGAAATATCCAAACCGCCTTTCAAACCAAATTTTACCTGTGACTGCGCAGGAACAGCCAACAACAGGCAGGCCATAACCACAATAATTGAAACTAATTTTCTCATAATTATTCTATTTTTAAAATTCACAAAAGCAAAAATAATTGATTTATATTGAATTGCAAGTTTTTTCTTAAAATTTTATGGTTTTATATGCAACCAGATATACTTGATGAACTATGAATAAACGGCTGATGAACAATAAAAGAACGCTCTCCGAACAGCATTCGAATGATATTTAAACAGTATTTAAATAGCGTTCAAACAGTGTTCAGAGAGCGTTCAGTAAATGTTCGGTAATATGATATTCTTACTTATTTAACTTCCAAGTAAATCCATCTTTTGTATCTTTCACCTCGAAGCCAAGAGCTGCAAGATTGTCACGTATCTTGTCGCTTGTAGCCCAGTCCTTGTTGGCTTTAGCCACCATACGCTGTTCAAGCAACATATCGACTACCTTACCGTAAGCTTCTTCGCGTGCAGCATTATTCTCGGCATCAGCCTTCAAGCCTAAAATATCAAATACAAACATATTAAAGACTTCCTTAAGTTCCTTCAAATCTTCTTCACTGATAGTAGCCTTCTTGTCGATTACAGTATTAATCATACGTGTAGCATCGAATAGATGAGATATCACGATAGGAGTATTGAGGTCATCGTTCATCGCATCGTAACACTTCTCACGAAGTCCGACAGGTTCAATACCGCTCGTAGCCTTAGAAGGAGTGATGCGTTCAAGGTTCTTCACACCTTCCATCAAGCGCTCAAGACCTTTCTCAGCTGCCTGAAGAGCTTCATTGCTGAAGTCTACAGTGCTGCGATAATGCGCCTGAAGGATGAAGAAACGTATTGTCATAGGCGAATAAGCCTGTGCAAGCAGTTTGTTGCTACCGGTGAAGAACTCATCAAGAGTGATGAAGTTACCCAATGACTTACCCATCTTCTGTCCGTTGATGGTAATCATGTTGTTGTGCATCCAGTAGCGCACCATATCGTGTCCCTGTGAAGCCACGCTCTGCGCAATCTCGCATTCATGGTGAGGGAACACAAGGTCCATACCTCCCCCGTGGATATCGAATGTTTCACCCAGATATTTCTTACCCATGGCTGTACACTCACAGTGCCATCCCGGGAAACCGTTGCTCCATGGCGATGGCCAGCGCATGATATGTTCCGGCTGAGCACATTTCCAGAGGGCGAAATCCGCAGGATTACGCTTCTCCTGCTGTCCGTCAAGCTCGCGGGTAGTATTGATTACATCGTCAAGATTTCTTCCTGAGAGTTTTCCGTAATGATGGTCCTTGTTATATTTCGCGACATCGAAATAAACAGAGCCCTGGCTTTCGTAGGCATATCCGTTCTTAAGGATTTCCTCTACCAGCTGTATCTGTTCGATGATATGTCCCGAAGCATGAGGCTCGATGCTTGGAGGAAGCACGTTAAGAGCTTCCATAGCCTTGTGATAGCGGTTCAGATAATACTGCACCACTTCCATAGGTTCAAGCTGTTCAAGGCGCGCCTTCTTTGCAATCTTGTCCTCACCGTCGTCGGCATCATGTTCCAAATGGCCCACATCAGTGATATTGCGAACATAACGTACTTTATATCCAAGATGTGTAAGATAACGGAAAAGAATGTCGAAAGTAATTGCCGGACGTGCATGTCCAAGATGGGCATCACCATACACGGTAGGTCCGCACACATACATGCCCACATGCGGTGCGTGAGCCGGCTTGAAAAGTTCCTTCGTACGGCTCAGTGTATTGTAGATTAAGAGTTTATTTTCCATAATGCATAAAAATTATGTTAGACCGCAAAGTTATAAATAAATCCTTGACAGACATAAACTACCGGCAATTTTCTTTTATAGAATCACTTCAACCCATTGTTCTAATAGCAATAACAAAACCGAACAAAAATCTATCCTATAATAGGCCACCCGTCTTCAGTCCATTTCATTATCCGCACATACAGCATAGGAGTACCGTCATTCTTAACGGAATAAGCATGAGCTATAAAATAATATTTCCCTTCAAACTTATATGCCGCACAATGTCCTATACCGGCCCAATTCTTATCTCCTTTTACAATTATTGTTCCTCCTCCATACTCCATTGATTTGCCATCACGGTCAAGGTAAGGGCCACGAACATCTTTGGAACGTCCCACAGCAACCTTATAATCACTCTTCAACCCACGGCAACAATAATCAAACGAAACAAACAGATAGTAATATTCACCGTGCTTCATAATGAAAGGAGCCTCAACCGCACCATCACCCGCATCCTCGCTTTTCACACTGACAGAGCGCTGACGGCGCGAAATGGAATACCACTCCTGTGGCTCGGCCACAGCGTTAAGGTCATCGGTAAGACGGACTAACTTTATTCCGTCCCAGAAAGAACCGAAAGTCATCCATGGTGTACCCTTCTCGTCAATTATTATGTTAGGGTCTATAGCGTTCCATGAATCGCGGTTCGGAACAGACTGAATCACCATTCCGTGGTCGGTCCATTTGAAACGCGGGTCTTCCCTGTCGAGAGTGGGAGTTGTGGCATGCCCTATAGCCGAGGTGTTCTTTCCGAAAGCCGAACATGAATAAAACAAGTGGTACAACCCGTTGTGATAAATCACATCCGGTGCCCAAGTATGTCCGTTATATCCGTCAATCAGGTCTACGGCCCATTTGGGTGCTTCTGCAAAGACAGACGGTTCGAACTTCCAGTTCTTCATGTCGCGCGAGGACATCACGCTTATCCCCTGCCCCGTGGCAAAGAGATAATATGTATCTTTTTCTTTTATCATCACCGGGTCGTGAGTCATTACCTTATCGACGGTGATAATATCATCCGCTGCTGCCCGCGCTGATACGGGCAGGATAGCGAATGATGAACCAACAATAAATGCTGTTAATAACTGAATTCCAAATTTCATATATTGTGATTTTTTACAAGGTGACAAGTTTACGCTTCTCCTCATTCAGATTGAGGTTTTGTCAACTAACTTGTCAACTGAAACCTTGTCAACTAATTATTGTACTTTCTTCATCCAGTTAGTTATGCTTCCGCCGTCTTCATAACCACCACCTACGATAGTTGCCTTGCGTGGATTTGCTTCCCAGTCTACTTCTCGCTGGATATATATTTTATTTGTTCCTATTGAAATCACATTATTTTCTGCATCGAACGACCATGCAACATCATTACCCCAAGCATCGGAAGTAACCATTCCGTCCTTTCCCAATGTTATGACTTTAGAAGCATATTGTGTTGCATTAACGTCATTAGTACTATTTTTAGGAGTAGGCACAAACTGTATAAGTTCCCATTTTTCAACGAGTTCAGACTTAGATATTGCAAGCTGAGGAACCGCTCCATAACATTCCGGCATAACTACAGGCCATCCATCTTCAGTCCAGCGTATGCTGCGTACATGTCCCATCATAATAGAGTTACTATACTCATTTCCTCCTACATTTGCAGGTTTATCCACCTAACATGTTTATTTGTCCACCTGCCTAACAAGAACAGGGAGGTATATTTGCAAAAAATTAATTTCTAACAGTATGAAAAATAAGATTAGATTATTGATTGTTACATTTCTTGCAAGCTTCGTATGCCACACATTGTATGCAGCGAAAAAAGACACTACTTTCGTAGCCAAAGGCAATCCTGTAATTACACACAAATACTTAGGCGACCCGGCTGCTTTGGTACACAATGGTACGGTATATATTTATGTCGGACACGACGAATGTCCGGAACCTCATCAATATTATCTGATGAACGAATGGTGCATTTTCTCGACCAAGGACATGAAAACATTGACCGAACATTCTTACACTCTTAAGGCAAAGGATTTCAAATGGGCAAAAGGTGATGCATGGGCAAGCCAGGTAATAGAAAGGAACGGTAAATTCTACTGGTATGTAACAGTGGAGCATGCCACCATACCGGGAAAATCAATCGGTGTGGCAGTGGCTGATTCTCCGACAGGTCCTTTCAAGGATGCAAGGGGCAGTGCATTAATCACTAATGATATGACTACTGAATATACTTCTATAGCATGGGACGACATTGACCCAACCGTAATAATAGATGACGAGCGAAGGTATCACAAATGAATAATTATTTTAAAAATCAACATAAAAAGCTATTTTTGTATCATAAAAAAAAGCTATTTTTGTATCATAAAAAAAAATTAATACTTTTCCCATGAAAAAACACTTCACATTATTAAGTGCCTTAGCCATTACAACATGTATGGGCATCAACGCACAAGAGGTAAACAACATGGTTGTCCAGACCAACAAAATCGGTGCTGAAATACAGCCTACTATGTACGGACATTTCTTCGAGGACATCAACTATGGTGCCGACGGAGGACTGTATGCAGAACTTATAAAGAACCGTTCGTTCGAGTTTCCACAGAACTTTATGGGATGGAACGTATTCGGCAATGTAACTTTGCTGGATGACGGTCCGTTCGACAAAAACCCACACTATGTAAGACTGGGTGACCCGAGACATGCACACAAGCGTACAGGTATCGAGAACGAAGGTTTCTTCGGAATAGGTATCAAAGCCGGCGAAAGCTACCGTTTCAGCGTATGGGCAAGGGGTGAAAACCAGAAAATCACTGTGGAACTCATCGACAATGCTTCTATGGGAGAAACACAGGTTATAACTTCGCAGACATTGGATATCAACTCCAAGGACTGGAAGAAATATGAGATAAAGCTTACTCCGGAACAGACATTCGCAAAGGCTCACTTGCGTATCTTCCTTGCATCTGCCGGTACTGTTGACTTGGAGCATGTTTCATTATTCCCTACCGACACATGGAAAGGCCGCGAGAACGGATTGCGCAAAGACCTTGTACAGGCTCTTGCCGATACAAAACCGGGAGTGTTCCGCTTCCCGGGAGGATGTATCGTTGAAGGAACAGACCTTGCTTCGCGCTATAACTGGAAAAACTCTGTAGGTCCTGTCGAGAACCGTCCTCTGAACGAAAACCGCTGGCACTACACTTTCCCTCACCGCTTCTTCCCTGACTATTTCCAGACATACGGAATGGGATTCTATGAACTGTTCCTGTTGGCTGAGGATATGGGTGCAGAACCACTGCCAGTACTTAGCTGCGGTCTTGCATGCCAGTTCCAGAATGAAAACGAAGAAGCACACGTGAAGGTTTGCGACCTTCAGCCTTACATACAGGATGCTCTCGACCTTATCGAGTTTGCAAACGGAGCTACAGACACCAAATGGGGAGGCCTTCGTTCCGAGATGGGACATCCGGAACCGTTCAACTTGAAATTCATCGGAATAGGTAACGAACAGTGGGGTCCTGAATATCCGGAACGTCTGAAACCATTCGTAGAAGCTATCCGCAAGACATATCCTGACATGAAGATTATCGGTTCGTCAGGTCCTGGCTCTGAGGGTAAGGATTTTGAATATCTGTGGCCGGAAATGAAGAAACTGAAAGTTGATTTGGTGGACGAACATTTCTACCGTCCTGAAGACTGGTTCCTAAACTCAGGAAGCAGATATGACAACTACGACCGCAAAGGTCCGAAAGTATTTGCAGGCGAATATGCATGCCACGGCAAGGGCAAGAAATGGAATCATTTCCACGCTTCACTTCTTGAGGCTGCTTTCCTTACAGGAGTAGAACGTAATGCCGACATCGTACATATGGCTACATACGCTCCGCTGCTTGCACACGTAGAAGGATGGCAGTGGCGTCCTGACCTGATATGGTTCGACAATCTCCGCTCTGTACGCACATGCAGCTGGTATGTTCAGAACCTGTACGGACACAATAAGGGAACAAACGTAATACCTCTGACTATGAACAAGAAGGCTGTAAGCGGTCAGGAAGGACAGAACGGACTTTTTGCAAGTGCCGTATTGGACAAGGAGAACAATACTTACATTCTGAAAGTTGTCAATACTTCGGACAAGAGCCAGAAGCTGAACATCGAATTCAAAGGCCTGAAGAAATCAGTATCACTCGTCAACGGCAAGTGTATCACTCTTCATTCTGACAATTCCGACGCAGAAAACACTCTTGACGAACCAAACAAGATTGTTCCTGTGGAAAAGGATATCAACATCGAAAAGAACATCCTGAACACCGAAATCGGAGAAATGACATTCGCAATCTATAAATTTGAAATATCTAAAAAGTAACTTATGAAGAACATCGTTTTATCTATTGCCATGATGGCAAGCGTATCGGCTTTTGCACAGCAGAAGGCTACGATAGAAATATACCCTGAAAAAGGGAACCAGATTATACCGAAAGAAATATACGGACAGTTTGCCGAACATCTCGGTACATGTATATACGGCGGACTTTGGGTAGGCGAAGACTCGAAGATTCCTAACATAAAAGGTTACAGAACAGACGTTTTCGAGGCACTGAAGAAACTGAAAGTGCCTGTACTGAGATGGCCGGGCGGATGTTTTGCCGATGAATACCACTGGATGGACGGTATCGGTCCTAATGAAAACCGCCCTCGCATGGTGAACAACAACTGGGGTGGTACGGTAGAAGACAACAGCTTCGGTACTCATGAGTTCCTCAACCTCTGCGAAATGCTCGAATGCGAGCCTTATATCAGCGGAAACGTAGGTAGCGGTTCTGTAGAGGAAATGGCAAAATGGGTGGAATACATGACATCCGAACAGGGAAGCCCTATGGCAAAGCTTCGTAAGGAAAACGGACGCGAAAAGCCTTGGAAAGTGAAATACTTCGGAGTAGGTAACGAAAGTTGGGGATGCGGTGGAAACATGCGTCCGGAATATTATGCCGACCTGTATCGTCGTTATTCCACTTACTGCAGAAACTATAACGGAAACAGACTGTTCAAGATTGCAAGCGGTGCGAGCGACTATGATTACAACTGGACTGAGGTGCTTATGCAGAACGTAGGCCACAGAATGGACGGAGTGTCACTCCACTATTATACAGTGACAGGATGGAGCGGCAGCAAAGGCTCGGCTACCAAGTTCACAAACGAGGATTATTACTGGACAATGGGCAAGTGTCTTGAAATAGAAGATGTACTGAAACGCCACATCGCCATCATGGACAAGTATGACCCTAAGAAACAGATTGCCCTGATGGTGGACGAATGGGGTACATGGTGGGATGAAGAACCGGGAACTATCCCAGGACACCTTTACCAGCAGAACACACTGCGCGACGCTTTCGTGGCTTCACTCACTCTCGATGTGTTCCACAAATATACAGACCGCGTAAAGATGACAAACATCGCACAGATAGCAAACGTTCTTCAGTCAATGATTCTGACAAAAGACGACAAAATGGTACTGACTCCTACATACCACGTGTTCGAAATGTACAACGTACATCAGGATGCTACATACCTGCCATTGAACCTCGAATGTAACTACAAGGTGGTAAGGGACAACAGAGAAGTGCCTATGGTGAGCGCTACAGCATCACGCAAGGACGGACTGACACACATCTCGCTGTCAAATGTCGATTTGAACGAGGAACAGGAAATCACAATCAAACTTGACGGAATGAACATCAAGAGTGTTTCAGGAAGAATCCTTACTTCTGACAAGATTGACGATTACAACTCTTTCGAAAATCCTGACGTAGTTTGCCCTAAAGAATTCAAAGGTGCAAAAATCAGCAAGAACACACTTAAGGTGAAACTTCCTGCAAAATCAATAGTAACACTGGAGCTTAAATAAAGCGAAGTATAGTAAAGTAAACAGATAAATTGCAAAGAGCCATATTCCGACAATGGAATGTGGCTCTTAATATTTTGTAATGTCTCCGTACGTTTATAGAAAAATTCTTCGATGCAGAAAGCATAACACGTACGTGTAACGGGTGGAACACGAACGTGTAACGCGCGTAACACGAACGTGACGCTGGCGTAACACGAACGTGTTACGGTTTATGAATACGGGAATTTCCGGATATTACTTCTGTTGCTTTATATATTCTGTCGGGAGGCAACCAATATATTTCTTGAAGCTCGTAGCAAAATAGGACGGAGTGCTGAACCCGACCATGGAGCTTATCTCAGCAATGTTGTAACGTCCCTCCTTGAGCAGACGACATGCTTCGGAAAATCTGATTTTCTTTATAAACTCTATGGCCGACTCTCCTGTTATGGCTTTCAGCTTGAGATGCAGATTTGAACGGCTCATGTTCATCTGACTTGCAAAATCCTCGGTAGAGAAGTCACTATTGTCAAGATTTTTCTTGACTATCTCCACTGCTTTCTTAAGAAGTTCCTCATCTACAGGATTGAATGTCACTTTCTCCGGCTCTACTGTAAGCTCTTTGGAATAATGCTCCAGCATTCGGCGGCGCGTACGCATCATGTTCTGTATCTTCGAAATCACTAAAGAAAGCGAGAACGGTTTCGGAATATAGTCGTCGGCACCTGTTCCAAGAGCCTCTTTCTGGTCGCTCAGGTCTGTTTTTGCCGAAAGCATTATCACAGGAATATGGCTTGTAGATACGTTCTGCTTGATGTTTTTGCACAACTTCACTCCGTCCATAACAGGCATCATAACGTCTGTTATCACTATATCGACAGTATTTTTCTTAAGCAGTTCCAATGCCACTTCGCCATTTTCCGCCTGAAGCACAGTGAATACTTTTGACAAACCGGATTTCAAATAATGCCTTACTTCGTCATTATCCTCTACCACCAGTATTGTACCTCTTTCCAGACTGTCATCATCTTCATCAACGCCTTTTACATCATCATCTGAATCGATGAAAAACATTTCTTTGGTATTGGTGAAATGTGCAGGAGTCTCTGTACCAGGCAAACTTCCGGCAATCTCGTCCTCCTTATACACTGAAATATTCTGAGGCAGGTAAACGTAGAACGTACTACCCTTGCCCGGTTCGCTCTCCAATTCTATAGTTCCATGATGCAGTTCTACCAGACGCTGCACCAGTGACAGACCTATACCACTTCCTATATGCTCGGAATCCAACTGGAAGAAACGCTCGAAAATCTTCTTGTGCTTGTTCGGCGCTATACCTACTCCTGTATCGGAAACACTCAATACCAGAAAACCGTCTTTCAACGACAGATTAACGGTAATGCTTCCTTCCTTGGTATATTTGAACGAGTTGGACAAAAGGTTATTCAATATAATCTCAATGTATTTTGCATCGGCAAGTACTTCTGTACCGTCCAGGTCGGATACAAGATTATAAGACAGCGATTTGTGCTTAGCAAGTTTCTCGTAGAAAGAGAAACATTCCTTTACTACGGAATATATGTTGCTCTTTTCCACTCTTAGCTTGAACACACCAAGCTCGGCACGTCTGTAATCCATCAGCTGATTAACCATATGCAGCAGACGTGTAGTATTTCTCTCTACAAAACCAAGCTGCTCCTTCATCCATCTGTCCGTAGTACGCAACTTCATTTCCTGCACAGGAGCCATAATAAGAGTTAGCGGGGTACGCAATTCATGGGATATGTTTATGAAGAAACGCATCTTCATCTGATTTATTTCTTCCTGATGTATTTTCTCCTTATGCTCCATCTCCAGCTGTGCCTGCATCTGTTTTTTAATCCAGAAATGCCTCAGAACAAGAGATATGACAATCACAACCAGAACAAATATAAGCGTGCGTGCCCACCATGTTTCATACCATACAGGCAGTATTCTGATGTAAAGTGTTTCAGGATTGTTGTTCCATTTTCCGTCATTATTGGCCGAACGTACCTTGAAACAATACTCCCCGTGAGGAAGATTTATATAGGAAACAGAACGGTTGGACTGCACCTGAATCCAGTTTTCATCATACCCCTCAAGCTTGTATGAAAATGTATTATGCTGTCCTGCCAGATAATTTGAAACAACGAATTTAAGAGTAAATGAGCGATGAGAATTATCAAGAGTGATACTGTCCGTATCGGAAATATGTTTCTTCAATATTCCTGTATCATCGCCCGGACGTACCTCTCTGTCGTACAGCATCAGTTTTGTTATCACCGGACTCGGAGAATAAGGATTGTCTATAAGAAGTTCCGGACGGAATGTTGTTATTCCGTTTATACCTCCGAAATAAAGCTGTCCGTCGGACGTACGGCAATGTGAATACGAATTAAACTGGTTACTCTGTATGCCATCGTCTATCGTAAAGTTTCTGAACTTATCGTTCAGCGGACTGTAACAGCTGAGTCCCATATTCGTACTTACCCATATATTGCTGAAAGAATCTTCTTGTATACCATAAATCACATTGTTCGGCAATCCGTCAGCATCCGAAAGATGAATAAGTTCTCCCTTCTTGGCATCTATACAATAAAGCCCCATCCTTGTACCTATCCATATACGTCCGTCTCCGGCCTGGTATATACATTGGGCTGTCTTTATATTACCGATACCTTTTATCCCGAACGATGATTTCTTGAGTTTACCGTCTTCCACCGAATATTTCAACATCTCGTCGTCAAGAGCTATCCAAAGACAGTCGGAAGTATCCTTATACATTGCATATATTGCCTTCCCGAACACGGAAGCATCTGTTTCAGGAGTAAAAGAACCGTCAGCGGTGTTATAAACAAATAAACCGTTAAGAGTGCCAAGCCACAGAGTCTTGCTGTCGCGCGGCAATATTACATATATACTGTTGGAAGGCGAGTTTATCTCGCTTATATATCTGTGTCTTATGCTACCCGTCCTGCGGTCGATTTCCTTCATTCCGCCTGCATGAGTACCCACATATACCTTGTCTGAAGCCTCATCAATATATACGGATTTCACATTATTTGACTCACGTGATATACCATCATCCCCAGAATCGAACAAATAAAACCTGAAAGTGCCATCCGCAGGGTTATAACAGTTTAGTCCGCCATCATTTGTACCTATCCACAGCCTTGATTTCTTATCTTCCACTATACAGCTCACCACATTGTCGCTCAATGAATTCTTGTAAGGTTCATGCCTGATGTTCCTGAACCTGTTCTTCAAAGGATGATAGTAATTAAGGCCGCCGAAGAATGTTCCAAGCCACATTCCTCCCTGGTTATCCTTGTATATGCATCTAACAGAACGCTGACTGAGGCTTTCCGGGTCTGTCTGATCATTAGTGTAGATTATAAAAGAATCACTGGATTTCACATAGATGTTAAGATCGTTGAAGGTTCCGACCCACAATCTTCCGTTTGAATCTTTCGCCAGAGAACGTATATAGTCTGAACTTATGCTCCCCTTTTTCCCGTCATGACGATAATGTGCCATATCTCCACTACGGACATCAAGCACAACCAGGCCGCTTCCTTCAGTTCCTATCCACAACTCATACAGATTCAGAAGAAGCATACTCTGTATTCTTGAACCTATATCATAGGATGAGGACGCGACCAATTTACCCTTATCGTAAGAATATATCTGAAGACCGCCGTCCAGACAACCTACATATATTGAATTATTTACTTTATAAAGAGATGACACGTTCTTTTCGGAAAGTCCGACAGGCAGCACTGCGTCTGAATAGGTCGAAGAGGGAACATCAAGCACCAAAAGTTTATTTCCCGAATTGACCATATATTTACCGTCGGACAGTTCGACAATATCAGTCACAAGTACATTCTTTCTGTCCTTAATAAGGAAATTCACGAAACTGTCGGTAGCCCTGTCATAATACGAGACTCCCTTGTCAGTACCGACAAACACACGGCCTTTGCTGTCGGTCATTACGCATCTGGCTATATCACCTGCGATAGAAGTAGAGTCTTTATCGCTATGACGGTATATTGTAAATTCATAACCGTCATAACGGTTTACACCATCGTACGTGGCAAACCACATATTGTCGGCATTATCCTGAGTAATGGAAAAAACCGTACTTTGCGAAAGTCCTTCGTTTATGGATATATGCGAGAATGTTATGTCTTCCGTATTGAAAGCCATAACACTGCTACTAAAGATAAATATGAATATATTTAACAGAATAAGACTGTATCTTGATAACCTCATTGCGCAATTGTGTTTCCAAAGTATAACTAAGCCCCGACCATAGCAGGCTTATTTCACTGCATCTTTCTTCTCTTCATCAATAGATGTAGATTCCTTTACGGATTCTTCTATTCCGTTCACTCCATCCTTGAAGCTTTTAACACCCTTGCCCAATCCTTTCATAAGTTCCGGTATCTTCTTACCCCCGAACAATAACAAGACTATCAGCGCAATAAAAAGTATCTCCTGGGTTCCGATGCCCAATAATAACAATGTGTACATAACTATTATTTTTTAATGATTACAAATATAATGAAAGTTGAATGCAGAAAAACAAGCTTGCTTGATTTTTTTGCTAAGACGCATCCTATATTATTCAAATATAAGAAATTTATAGGAAAATCTTGGGTTAATTTACATTGCAAATGTAATTATTATGTATTTCACGCTAATACACAAATGTATAAATAAAGCCAATTCATGTATAATAGACAATTTTAAAATCTTATTCAACAGTTTTGATATATTTCAGCACCAAAACAAAGTCATTTAGCATTTTTGAGAAAGTATAATGCAGATACAAACACTAAATTTGCAGATATAACAAGATAATTATTTACAACCATGAAAAGAAGAAGCATCATCATGCTGTTAAGCTTCCATTTCTTTTTAGGAGGCGGCTTATCGGCACAAACAAAAAGCACCGTAGAATGGCGCGAAGTAAATGGTGTAGAAATTCCTGTTCCACCATCTGAACATCCGAGATTGTATTTACGCTCGTCCGATATCCCTGAACTTAAACAGAGATTGAAGAATCCGGAAATAGCAAAGACAATAAAGAAGATGGAGAAACTGAGTAAAAACAGAATTCCTGAAGAAGAGGCTAAGGCTCCGGCAAAATCCGGGTTCAGATATTATGCGGAAATGCGAGGCGTAACAAGCCGGGTACAGCTTGATGCGTTGGACTATCTGGTAAACGGAGATAAATCAGTTGCCAGAAAAGCCATAACCGCCATGCTCGACACACTGCGTAACACAAACTACGGACATAAAGGCGACCTGTCAAGAGCCAGCGGATCAATGCTGATGTGTGGTGCAATGGTTTACGACTGGTGCTACGACCAGATGAAAGATTCTGAAAAGAAAGCATACATAAACGAATTTGTCAGAATAGCCAAGACTATGGAATGCGGCTATCCTCCAAAGAATACAGAACCTATAGCAGGACATTCTTCGGAATGGATGGTACTGAGAGATATGCTCTCGGCTGGTATTGCAGTATATGACGAATATCCTGACATGTACAATTATGTAGTAACAATGATGTACAAAGACTATATTCCGGCCCGCAACTTCATTTATTCAGGACATAACTATCATCAAGGCAGCAGTTATGCAAATGTACGTTTCAGCAACGACCTTATATCTCTTTGGATAATGTCACGCATGGGCGCAGGAGCAATTTATGACTCGGCACAACAGTTCGTTTTATACGATTTCATCTACAGAAGACGTCCTGACGGACAGGTTCTTCCTGCCGGCGATACCAATCCGAACAGAAAAGGCGTTGCCAATTATGCTCTTCCTGCTCTATTGGCTTACAGCTACTACAAAGACGGCTATCTGGCATACGAATATGAACGTACAAAGAAGATTGACAATCACTGTCTGATATTCGACATCCTGTGGAAAGATCTTAACGTTGAGCCTAAAGGTCCTGAAACACTCCCTCTTACAAAATACTCCGGAACACCGTTCGGATGGATGATTGCCAGAACAGGATGGGATGAGAACAGCGTAATAGCAGAAATGAAAATAAACGAGCATTATGTAGGAAACCATCAGCATCTTGACGGAGGCTCATTCCAGATATATTA
>Reeses_p1__coassemble_1025_pt1 | contig 14728 bp, 11 predicted proteins | sample Reeses_p1__metabat2_high_PE_011 | metagenome-assembled genome bin Reeses_p1 | reverse complement strand
CCTGTTCGCAGAAAGCGTGACACGTACGTGTTCCGCCCGCGTCACGAACGTGTTACGCGCGTTACACGAACGTGTTCCACCCGTTACACGTACGTGTAACGCTTTCTATGTCGAAGAATTTATCAGCAGATGACAAAGCATTCAATATAAAATGAACGCACATACGCGGATTATATGCAAAAATCTACAAACAAAGGACAGTATGACATGACAAAAAATCAGTCATAATACTTTTCTTTGATTTATATCAATAAAAGGTCATAAAAATAGAAAAATATGTCGTAAAACATATTTTGTAAGAAAAAAGGCCTTATCTTTGCAGTGTAAATAAAGAACGAAAGGTTCTAAACTTAACTAAACACACATAAATAATTTAAGGTTAATAGGTAAAATGATTAAGGTAAAAGTCGAAGGCCGACCGTGAGGTTCGCCAGAGACAAGAAAAGTTTTTATTAACTTAAAAAAGAAAGGATAACAATTATGAAAAAGGTAAAAAGTATTTTTAACAAGATTGCCAATGCAAACCCAATGATCTGGGGTTATGTAATGTTGAATGAAAACATGGCAAACAAAATCTAAAAGTTTTCGGGTCTGAAACGGCCCTTTTAGAGTGACAATTACGACCGTGAGGTCTGAAAATAAATTAAAGCGTCTGTAATCTGTTTACAGGCGCTTTTTTCTTTTCTGAAAAATGACACACGTAATTTGTCTGTACGAACAGATTTATTTTACTATATTCGCATTCGGAAACAAAACATAAAAGAAACCAAATATCTCAAAATGACTACAGCAGGCATAGACACAAGTAATCAGGAATTCCAGAATGCACTGAAACTCATACAGTACACTCACCAGTCTGTTTTCCTTACAGGAAAGGCAGGAACAGGAAAATCCACATTCCTGAAATACATATGCCAGAATACCAAAAAGAAATACGTTGTTCTCGCCCCTACCGGCATTGCAGCAATCAATGCAGGAGGCAGCACCATGCACAGTTTCTTCAAGCTGCCATTCCATCCGTTATTACCTGACGACCCTAAATTCAAGGGTAGCAAACTCCATGAATCGCTGAAATATACTTCAAACCACAGAAAGCTGCTGAAAAACCTCGAGCTTGTCATTATAGATGAGATTTCAATGGTCAGAGCCGACATTATAGACTTCATCGACAAAGTTCTGAGAGTGTATTCAGGAAATATGCGTGAACCGTTCGGAGGAAAGCAGTTACTGCTCGTAGGCGATGTGTTCCAGCTTGAGCCGGTGGTGAAAAGCGATGAAAAGGAGATACTAAGCAGATTCTACCCTAACCCGTACTTTTTCTCGGCCAAAGTCTTTCAGCAGATAGAATTGGTTTCCATAGAACTTACAAAAGTCTACAGACAGACCGACAAGGCTTTTGTCGGGATACTGGACCATATCCGTACGAATACGGCACGTGCTGCCGATTTACAGCTGCTTAACACACGTTTCAACGCCGAGATATCACATAATGAGAACGATATGTACATCACTCTTGCCACAAGGCGTGACAGTGTGGACTTTATAAACGAAAAGAAGCTTGAGGAAATAGACAGTCCGCCGGTGATACTGAAAGGAGAAATCCACGGTGAATTTCCCGAAAGCAGCCTTCCCACAAATATGGAACTTACCGTCAAGAAGGAAGCACAGATAATCTTCATCAAGAATGACATGGAGAAACGCTGGGTGAACGGCACTTTAGGCACCATAACCGGATTTCTTCCGGACGGAAGTATCAGCATCATCACCGAAGACGGCAGAGAATTCTATGTGGAACAGGAAAGCTGGAGCAACATACGCTATCATTACAACGAGCGGGAAAAGAAAATCGAAGAAGAGGAATTGGGCACATTCAAACAGTTCCCCATCAAGCTGGCATGGGCTATAACCGTACATAAAAGCCAGGGACTGACGTTCAGCCGCGTAATCATAGACTTCACCGGAGGAGTTTTCGCCGGCGGACAGACTTATGTGGCACTGAGCAGATGTACATCCCTCGAAGGCATACAGCTGAAGAAGGAAATAGCCCGTACAGACATATTCGTAAAACCGGAGATAACAGAATTTGCACAAAAGTTCAACGATGCAATGTCGATAGACCGTGCCATGAAAAAGGCACAGGCAGACATAGAATATGAAAATGCCGTGAAGGAGTTCGACAAAGGTAACTTCGCCGGATTCTTAGACAGCTTTTTCAAGGCCATACACAGCCGCTATGACATAGAAAAACCTCTGATACAGAAATTTATCAGAAAGAAACTCGGCATAATAAACAAGTTGAAGGAAGAAAACAAATCCCTGAAGGAGGAACTGAGAAAACAAAAGGAAAGTCTGAAGAAATATGCCCATGAATACTATCTCATGGGCAACGAATGTATCACAAAAGCCAAAGACACAAGGGCTGCACATGCCAATTTCGATAAGGCTATCGAACTGTATCCCGAATTTGTAGACGCATGGGTAAGAAAAGGTGTGACATTCTTTGACGAAGACAACATAGAAGAAGCGGAAAGATGCCTCAACCATGCCCTGAAGATACAGCCCAACAATTTTAAGGCTGTTTACAATCGCGGCAAACTAAGACTCTTCACAGAAAGAATAGAAGAAGCCATCTCCGACCTTGACAGGGCCACAAGCCTGAAACCGGAAAATGCCGGAGCGCACCACTTCTTCGGAGAAGCTCTCGAAGCAGCAGGAATGGAATACGAAGCCGAGATTCAATACAGGATTGCCAAAGAACTAAGAAAGAAAGGCTGAACAAAACAAGATTCTCAATATTTTTTATTATTTTCGCAAATATTCAGAATTTAACGTAATATTATGGGTACATTAATAAAGCTGTACAGCAAGAACAACAGCATAGACACACTGCAGAACATAGCCGACACACTGAATGACGGCGGAATAATAATCTATCCCACCGACACAATGTATGCCATAGGATGCCATGCTCTGAAAGAACGTCCGATAGAACGCATCTGCAAACTAAAAAAAATCGATCCGCGTAAACATCATCTGTCTATTATTTGTTATGACTTAAGTAACATAAGCGAATATGCCAAAGTGAGCAACACCACTTTCAAGCTTATGAAGCGTAACCTGCCCGGACCTTTCACCTTTATTCTGAAAGCGGACAGCCGCCTGCCGAAGATATTCAGAAACAGAAAGGAAGTGGGAATACGTGTACCGGACAACGATATCATCAGGGAGATATGCAGAATGATAGATGCGCCTATCCTGTCGACCACTCTTCCATTGGATGATGGCGAGGACCCGGAATACGTTACAGACCCGGAACTGATTTACGAAAAATTCGGCAATGACGCTGACATCGTGATAGACGGCGGTATAGGCGGACTTGACCCGTCGACAGTAGTCAACTGCTGTGAAGATGAGCCTGAAATAGTTCGCCAGGGAAAAGGTATATTGGATGAATAATAACTAAAACTAATATTTAAATTATGCTACTTACATTATTAAACATTGCTTCGAATGTTGCATCAAAAGTAAACATCGAAGCTGTATTGGACAAATTAGTCAACTGGGGAATTGAAACAGGAAAGAACATTATCGGAGCGATAATCATCTATGTAGTAGGACGTTTCCTTATAAAACAGTTAGGACGACTTCTTACAAAGTTCCTTGAAAAGCGTAAACTCGAAATCAGTGTAAAGACATTCCTCAAGAGTCTTCTGAGTATCACTCTTAACCTGATTCTTGTATTTGCGGTAATAGCCCGCCTTGGTGTAGAAACTACAAGCTTTGCAGCTATCCTTGCTTCTGCCGGTGTTGCCATCGGTATGGCTCTTTCAGGCAATCTTTCAAACTTTGCGGGCGGACTCATCATCCTGGTGTTCAAGCCTTTCAAAGTAGGTGATTTCATTGATGGTCCGGGAGCAAGCGGTACAGTAAAGGAAATACAGATTTTCCATACCATACTTGCAACAGTTGACAACAAAATCATCTATGTACCGAACGGTTCGATGAGCAGCAACGTAGTGGTGAACTACAACAAGCAGGACACACGTCGTGCAGAATGGGTTATCGGCGTTGAATATGGTGAGGACTATGAAAAGGTAAAAGCCGTAATAGAACGTATCATCAATGAAGATGAAAGAATACTCAAAGACCCTGCACCATTCATCGGTCTTGGAGCACTTTCTGCAAGCAGCGTTGATATCAAGGTACGTGCATGGGCCTCAACAGCCAATTACTGGGACGTGTACTTCGACTTCAACAAGAAAGTTTACGAAACATTCAACAAAGAAGGTATCGGATTCCCATTCCCACAGCTTACAGTTCATCAGGCAAAGGACTGATTTTGTGCGGAATAAACATATAGTCAAGAAAACATTTAGTCTACAATTAAAACAGTCCTGTCCGGCAATTTTCGGGCAGGACTGTTCTTTTTATGTTTATATTTCACTTCCCTTGTCTGATTTTATCTACAAACTTTGCATATTCGCTCAGTCCGAGAGAAGTAAACCTTTCTTCTGCCACATTCAAAATTTCATCATATTCTTCTCCGGTAAAATCTTTATCAAGATTATAAATGATGCGTAAAAGGTCATCCATATAATCAACAAAATCACTGTCATCAAAAGACAAGTACCATAAGGCATATTCCATACGCGAATGCATAACCTCACTATATACTCCATTATAAACAGAATCACCGGCCAACAATGCCAAACGGTCTGAACATGAATATCCTTCCAGCACTATATCCTTATTTGATATTTCATCAAGACACTTTGCAGCAATGGCAGAACTGCGTACACTATCTCCTGAAGCACGAATCCACTCTGCAGCCTCACAAATCATTCTCTGTAAAGTAACAGCCATACGTCTGTTAGTTTCATCAAAGTATATTGAATTATCGGATAAACCTCCATACGAATATTTGTTCATAATATTGTCATAACATCTGTCCGCATCTACTGTAGTTTTAAGTTTACGTGCATTGAACGGAACAATTCTCTGCGCCATACCTTCAAGTACCAGATAATCATTCAAATCAAGATACTCATCTATACGCATGGACTTAGCCACATAAAGAGGACGTTCCCAGTTACAATTGCTTATCAAGTCTGCAAGTATAATGCCACTTCGCGTCAGATATGATTTTCCTTTCAGACTCACAACCATGGTTTCCGGTATCTCCATCCCCTCAGGAATGTACATCCCGGAACGTCTTACAGCATCGGCATCTATACTGAAGTGTATTTCATCGGTAGGAATGCACCTCATGGACTCATCATCGGAAGTCAGCCAATAACGGACAATATTCTTCCACTCCCACGGGTCCTTCCCAAAAGGATATTCCCCGGGATGCGAATCATAATACTCCTCTATCCGTTCCTTTATGGTAACTGGATTTCCATCATCCGAATACCTCGTAACGGGATTCACACGCACCACATCATTCACCCCATCCCTGTAATATTCCCTCGCAAAAGAAACAGGCAGTCCGGGAGAATTATGAGCCGGACGACACATCTGGTCTACATACCATCCTCCGGTGAGATACATCAGATTGCATACACGCACATCGGTACGCACTCCTTCCACCTCCTGAGCATACCAAAGTGGAAAAGTCTCATTATCTCCATTCACAAAAAGCACAGGATTTCCCTTTTCCTGAAGTGTATTAAGATAGTTGTAGCCCATATCACGACAAAGATAGCGGTTGCTCCTGTCATGGTCATCCCATGTCTGCGAAACAATAAGTAGAACAAGGCCGATACACACAAGGGCAGAAACAGCAAGACCCGTAAAATTATTTATCCTACGGAACATCGCCTTTACACCATAATAGAGAGAAGCTGCACCAAGCCCTATCCATATGGAAAAAGCATAGAACGACCCGGAATAGGCATAATCTCTTTCACGAGGCTGAGTGGGAACCTGATTAATATATAACACAATAGCCAGTCCCGTCATCAAGAACAATATCATGACTATATTAAACTGCCGTTTTCCACCGGTTCCTTTTCCGACCTGCCACAGCATACCCATTATCCCGAATATCAGCGGCAAGGCATAATAGACATTTCTTCCTTTGTTTTTCTTCAGGCTGGAAGGAAGAAAGTCATTGTCAAGTACCAACAGTCTGTCTATAAAACCTATTCCTGTAATCCAGTTCCCGTTTATCTTGTCACCATATCCCTGAATATCATTCTGGCGACCTACAAAGTTCCACAGGAAATATCTCCAATACATATAATTGACCTGATACGAGAGGAAATACTTAACATTATCCCAGAAGGTAGGAACCGTAACAGATACATTCTCCCCTCTCGACTTGTCAAAATAAGTAACCTGCTTCCCTTTCATTCCTCCGGGAATCCATGCTTTATATTGCTCAGCGTGACTCTCGCTGTACATTCTTGGAAAAACCATACATGTGACATCTTCATACTTTGGACTGATTTTACGTCCAGTTACTACATATTTCTCATCTTTGCGAGTCTTGGCTGTATCAGTAGTCCAGTCTTTCCTTCTGTAGATATCTTCCGTTTCCTTATAGTCATACATCAGATGACCGTCCTCCTCTTTCAAGGCACGTACTGAAGCAAAAGACTGTCCGTAAAGCAAAGGGGTATCGCCGTACTGTTCACGTCCCAGATAATCACGAAGGGTAAAAGGGTCCTCAGGCGACTGCTGGTCCATTGGTGTATTGTCGGACGAGCGTATCAGTATAAGAGCGTATGAACTGTAGCCCACTGTAAGCATAAGCATACTGAAACTGAGAACATACGACACTCTCCACAGTCTTTCACAGGCTATTTTCTTTACAATAAGCCATAATATTGCAGCAAGTACGATGGAAATAAAAACAGTCACTATAAATCCAACCTGCACCGTCACTCCCAACATCAATACAGAAAGATATATTAAGAGCATCACAGTACGGATATTCCGCATCCTCACACTCTCAATACAAGCCATCAGAAGCAAAACGAAAAGAAATACGGAATATACTATCATCCCGGTGTCATATCCGGCATCAAGAGTATTGGCAAAAAACAATTCAAACAGTCCTGCCATCTTCATCACTCCCGGAACTATTCCATAAAGCACAGCAGCAATTATCAGCATACTGACGACAAGTGACAGCAGCAACCCTTTAAGTCCTGTATTTGAGAATTTACGATAATAAACCACTAATACAACAGCAGGTATGCACAACAGATTCAGCAGATGAACACCTATTGACAAACCTATAATATAGGCCATAAGGACAATCCACCTGTCAGAAGAAATACTGTCAGACTCTTCATCCCATTTGAGAATAATCCAAACGGCAAGGGCTGTAAGGAAAGACGAGAAAGAATATACCTCACCCTCCACTGCCGAAAACCAGAAGGTATCTGTAAAAGCATATGCCAGTGAACCGGTAAATCCACACAGCATAATCAAAGCTATGGAATCTGCCGAGTACTCACTCTTCGACTTACCTGCATAAATTAAAGATGATGCAAAATATGTAATAGTAAGAAACAGGAAAAAGATACATCCCGCACTGAGAAGGGCATTCATTACATTAATGCAATACGCCACATCCTGAGGCGAAGATGCAAAAAGTGAAAATACATTTCCTGCCAGCATAAAGAATGGAGCTCCTGGCGGATGGCCAACTTCAAGACGCGAAGCAGAAAGAATAAACTCGGGACAATCCCAGAAACTGGCGGACGGTTCTACAGTCAGTATATAAACCACAGCAGATATCAGAAACGCTATCAGTCCGCAAATAAGATTAACTCGTTTGTAATTACACATAACTTCCTCTGTTTTTCAGACAAAGTTAGTGTGTTTATCAACTGTAAGGCTAAAGTCGGTACGGACATAAGCATACTAATCAATAGGAATTATACATCTGTATATTAGTACTTTACACCGCATAAAACCTAAAGAATATGCGGACATTGACATTCCGACTACAAGTTTTAAGCAACAGAATCATACTGTCTTTGGGGAAATACCGGCAGCATAAGCTGATTCTATTTTCTTTTGAATCCTGAACTTGGCTTTGGTCACAGAGCCGGGAGAAATCCCATAAAACACAGCCATCTGTCCTGTAGTAAATCCAAGTTTAGTCAGGCAGCATATCTCCCTATCGCGTTCGGTCAGCCCGCCTGCATAATCAAGAGTTTCAGAGAATCCGGGATATAATGTTTCAGCAAATAAAAAAAGACACTTCCATTCATCAGATGTTTTCACAGGCATATACGATGGCGCCGACTTCATCCTATTAATAAGCGTCACTGCAGAAATATTAGTATCAGACAGTAACTGATGTTCACGCCATTTCAGCTGTTTTTCCTGTTCGCACAACTCCGATTCACGGTTTTCATAATAAAACTTTCTGTCAATGCTCTCCTGCTTAATATCCGTAAGACAGTTCTCGGCTTTCCGTCTGCCACGGTAAAAGAAGAAAGACAAGGCAGACAAAACTCCTATAATAAAAACCACAGAAGATATATTGACAACCATATTCATTTCGGCTTTCTCTTTCCTAAGCAAATATTTTTCATGCAAAAAATCAGCCTCCAACGACATAAGTTGTTCCCTGCATTTCAGGCTACCGAGAGAATCAGCTTTCACTGTATTAACAATTGAACTGAAATCATCTTCTTTCGTACTTAACGAATACAGTCCATAATCATCCTTGAAAATGTTTTGCAAACCTTTTGCAAAAGACATCTGCTGATACTTATTTATAAAATACATAGCCGTATCTTTCTGATTAAGCATCATATAGTCAAGGCCAAGCCTTGCAGCAGACTCGCACAAAAGTTTGTCATCTTCCATTCTTCGTGCAATATTGTAACCCTCACGATGATTCTCTACCGCTTTATCGTACATTCCATATCTGAAATGGAAATCTCCAAACCGTGTGTACGCCGACACCTTCTGCACCGTATCCTGCCTTTCCTTAAGCATATCTATAGCACTAAGATAACATATCATTGCATTTTCGGCATCACCTTCAGCCTCGTAAGCCTTTGCACGGTCGAACAATACTGCAATATCGCATGACGAATCAGTATAGCCATTACCGCCGGAATTGCATGAAACAATAACGCAACACAACAAAAATGAAAATATAAACGATAGAATATGTTTCATAGGACACAGTACTTTTTATACAACGCAAATGTAACATTAATATCCGCATATAACAAATCATCCGACCTGATAAAGCTATCAAGCCGGATGAAACAAAAGATATTGTATATGAAAGATGAAAATGATTAAAAGCTGCAACCTATGGTAAACAATACCTGATGACGATTATGGTCTATCAATGCCGGTTTATTTCTTTCCAAAACTGTAACTCCATCATCCGCAAACACATAATCATCAAACATAAAGAAATCAGACTTATAGAAATCGTATTTATATGCCACATCAGCATATACTATCCTACCTCTATAACCAAGTCCTAAAGTTATTGTATTACGTGCTTTGATATTATGATATTCCGGATCTGTACGTGTTTCGTCAAACCATATATACTTGTCGCTCATAGTATCAACATTCGGCACATAACGTACAGAACCATTCTTAAAAGCAGATGTTACATAGTTATATCCTGCTCGGAAACTGAACGATGGTGTAAGCATAGCCTCCATACCAAGTTTCAAAGTGTGTACTCCTTTAAGATACTTGTCTGTTGCAACATTTGAACTGGAAAGCTCATAGCCATTATAGTCTTTATAATTGATATACGAATAATCAGAATATTCATATTCTGCCCCTACAGCCAATACGCCACTGAATGTTGTACCCACATTTACATTAAATTTCCACGGAGTACGCATACGGTAATCCCACACATAATCAGGATTAAGATACTCAGAGAGATTTTCGGTATATGGATTCGGCATCATCAATACATCTGTATTCAATGTAGATGTATATCTGTCTGTCAGCATATACCAAACCGGAGTATGTATTGCAAAACCAAATCTGAAAGGAGAATATTCGAATGGACGTGCAATAAATCCGAATTTCAGGTCATATCCTGTTCCACTCGTACTGAACCAATTATTCAACGTAAAGTTACCATTGTCTGTTCCATCATTTAAAGTCAATGTTTCGGAATATGAAGAATAACGATTATAGTTTACATCGTACACTCCAAGTGTCACACCAAAATAATATCGGTCCTGAACATTGAAAGACATATTGAAATCATACTGGCTGATACCTCCTTCTTCACGACTGTAATATTCACCCATATCACCGTTCCATCCCAACATGTAAAATTTATCATCTCCATGCTCGTCTTTTTCTGTAAATCCGTCAACAAGACCAGTTCTGGCTCCCATGAAACCTAAATATGGATGCCCGAATTCCCTACCAAATATTAGACTTGAATATGGATCCTCAGCATCTAATACTTTATCATAATAATTTTGTGTTCCTAATCCTGCACCATTCATCATTTCTGTCATCTGCCAGCTTAAAGAAGAGCCATTCAAAGCACCTTTTGAAGTGAATTGCCTGTTAAAGTTTGCAGCCTTATGATAATTAAATCCAAAGTTTAGATATCTCAAATTAGTCTTGTTACCAATCTTGTTTGAATACACAAAACCTATCTGATCGAATGAAGCTTTAGTACGGCTGTCATTCACTTTCGTTCCATTGAATGTACTAATAGTCATATTCTTGTTAAAACCAAACGAAGTTGAAACATTATGACTTCTGAACAAAGCTATACCGGCCGGATTTGTTCCTATTACAGATATATCAGCTCCTAAAGCTCCCATTGCACCACCCATACCAACAAAACGTGCTGTTCCATTAAGCTCAGTTCCTGTTATACGGGCTGCATCATATTGTGTTTGTGCAAACAATGCCGATACAGACATTGACAGTGCAGCTAAAATATTTATTCTTTTCATTATTCTATAATTTACGGAAAACTAATTATCACTTTATCTGCGACGGCTTCCACCACCACTTGAACGTGTTACAGAACCTCCGGACGATCTGCTATAGCTACTGCTGCTTCTGCTGAAACTGCTACCTGAAGAGCCTGCACTCGAACGCTGATATGAACTTCTGGTATTACTATTGTTATTATAGTAATTAGAACTGCGACGAGTACTGCTTGGACGATTATAATTTGAACCAGTCCTATCCACGTTAGTAGTACTACGGCGAGTATAAGTTCCTGTACTTGGACGCGTATATGTATTACTTGAATTTACCCGTGTACCTGTATTTGTTCCTGTAGATACCCCAGGATTTCTCGTACCTGTTCTGCCTGGTCTGACAGACTGTGTCGCTTCTCCTCTTGTATTACTTCCTGTCACCACTCTACCTATAGACGAACGTCTGGCAGCTGTATTAGCTCTATTAGTAGTTATTGCCGATGACGATTGTGAACGTCTGGTATATGATGAACCAGAACCGGCTATAGCGTTTCCTCTATTATATGACTGATATCTGCCTGGTCTATAGTCTGTATGCCCTGAACGATACCATCCACTGTTCCATTCATAATAAGGATAATGATGGTGATGACCCCAGTAACCACCACAATAACCGCCCCAGTAGCCGCCCCAATGACCTACATACCATGGAGAATACCATCCTCCGTAATACCAAGGCGAGTACCATGATGAATACCATGGAGAGTGCCATCCGAAGCTGAATCCCCAACCCGGACCATAGAAACCTGACGACCATCTCCAGTCCCACCACAGGCGGTTGGTATATGTAGGGAATACATAGGCATACATTCCGTCGTCATATACATTCCAGTCCCATGAAGGCAACGCACCATAAACCACATCCCAATAAAGCGGACTGCTTACAGGTATGGCATAACGCGGATTACGGAAGCGCACAAGTCGCATGGCATATTCATAGTCCATATCTGAGCCCTGGAATCCGTTCACCCATTCGCCACGTTCTCCATATGGTTTTTCTTCTATATAAAGAGTATCATTCTCATATGTAAAAATATTGTCGCGCGATGTATAACGGCGGTTATACTCATCAACATCGCGTACATTTCCCTTCACATCCTTCACAACTATAGCCGTATTTGCCGGCATTTCGTTCACCGTTTTGTTTGAGACTTCCTTAGGTACCACTCCAACCTTCTGACTCACCTCTGTCTTTTTCTCCTTCTTAGGGATAAAATAAAGGTCGCCAGTACTCTGCGCCATTGCCAACCACGGCAGGAAAGCAAACAGCATGGAAGCCAGTACTTTTCTTCTCATCTTCATATCTTTGTAAGTTTTTAAATTTATAAGTTAGTAGCTTTTTTACATCATGCTTTTATTCACGTACAAATATAAGATGATAAAATCATACCATGTATAGAATTTCCCTAATATATCATAGGGATTTCCCTATTTTGAGTTTATATAATAAAAATATCGTCCTACCATATCACAATAATAATATAATAAGACGATATAGAATCATAGATAGAAAAGTCCTTTAGTAATTGGCTATTTCTGCTACAAATTTTTCCAATCTTATGACAAAAACTTTAGGAAAAGGAATTGTATCCAGAACACGAAAATGAGCATCCTCACTTACTATATAATCAGCACCCGACACTATCGCACAATCAACAAATTTATTATCATCAGGATCTTGTTCTATAAGACGAAAACGAAAATGAGGTGTAAAAAAACGAGTATAAGGACTACGGGCTATCGCATTTACAATATTATGAGCTACGGCTTCATTCGCTACTCTACATATAATCTCCTGATACTCTTCCAAAATTTCATTTGTAACACATAAAATATACTTTCCATCTCGAAAAGCCTGCCATGCAGAACGATACGGACTATGAATAGACAACATTTGTACCAAACAATTGGTATCCAATACAATTAACCTGTTCATTGCTTATATGGTGTACGATAATGAGCATTACTTAAATCCTTTAATGTCTGTTCATTCCATTGACCAGACTCCCATAATCTTTCCATTTCTTCATCTGCACGCTTAGCATAATACTCAGATATCACATGCTTAAGTTCATCCAACTCCTTTTCCGAACGCACATTTGCCATAATTTCAAGCATTTCAAGTTGAGCTTTATTAAATACAGTTCTTTCCATATATATGACATTTTAACAGTTCATTTATGCGAAGATAAACAATTAATCCGAAATATAATATATTTAAATTTATTATTTCACAATATCAAGATAATCAAATAATAAAAAGCATTTGCAAAGTTTGGCAGAATGGAATAGTTGTTGTATTTTTGCAACACCAGAACCCCCAAGCCTCTCTACGATGCTCAAATCGGGGGTCGTTTTATTTTTATACTCTATGAGCATTCAATTTGACAAGACTTATACACACCCGATTGAGATTGTCGCCCTACTGAAAGACAACAGAATTCAATATTAAACAAAAAATATCCACATATGAAATACTTTGAAGTTACATTTTCCGCTAATCCATGTAATGAAACTATTACAGACATCCTTTCCGCACTTACAGCTGAGATTGGTTTTGAAAGTTTTGTAGAATGCGAAGGAGGCATACAAGCCTATGTACAACAGTCACTTTTCGACGAAGAAGCACTCAAAAACATAATAGCAGACTTCCCTATTCCGGATACAAAGATAACATACACCATCACAGAACCTGAAGACAAGGACTGGAATGAAGAATGGGAAAAGAACTTCTTCCAACCTATAGTAATAGAAGACAGATGCGTGATACACAGCACTTTCCACAAGGACTATCCTAAGGCGGAATACGACATCGTAATCAATCCGCAGATGGCTTTCGGAACAGGACATCACGAAACAACAAGCTCTATACTTGGCGAACTGCTTGATGCCGACCTGAAAGGCAAATCTGTACTCGACATGGGATGCGGAACTTCAATTCTTGCAATCCTTGCAAGCATGAGAGGTGCAGACCCGGTAACAGCTATCGACATCGACGACTGGTGTGTAAACAACTCACGCGACAACATAGCACTTAACAACATAAACAATATCACAGTGGAATTAGGCGACGCATCGCTCCTCGAAGGACGCAAGCCATTCGATGTAATAATAGCAAATATCAACAGAAATATCCTCCTGAACGATATGGCCGCCTATACAGCATGTATGCACAAAGGTTCGGAAATATACATGAGCGGATTCTATGTACAGGATATAGATGCCATCCGTAGCAAAGGGGAAAGCCTCGGACTCAAGTTTGTACATTACCGCGAGAAAAACAACTGGGCTGCAGTGAAGCTTATAATGGAATGATAATTTCTACCGAACGGGCAGTGAACGGTGAATGAACGCTCAGCGAACATTGTCCGGACTGATACTTTATAAGAAATAGAGGTTCTTCTTATGTTATTTAAATAGCATTTAAATACTGCTTAAATAGCGTTTAAACAGTGTTCGAATAGCGTTAGAATGTCATTAGAAGACCATTAGAATATTAAAAAACTTTTTTAAGAACAATTTGTAATATCAGAAAACGCATAATGAAAGTATTCCCTCCTTCATCATTATGCGTTTTTTCATTGTTCAGCACACGTTCACTGAGCGTTCAGTAAACGTTCACTAATAAATAAATGGACTAATTTGGACTGTACACAATACATGAATTAATTACCAACAGAGCGTAATATTAACAAAACGTTATATTTGCAAGTAAGCTTCCAAAATTGGCGTATTGACTAGCATGTCTCTTTCGCATACCTTCG
>Reeses_p1__coassemble_942_pt1 | contig 15693 bp, 15 predicted proteins | sample Reeses_p1__metabat2_high_PE_011 | metagenome-assembled genome bin Reeses_p1 | reverse complement strand
TATATCAACCTTTGACTTCATGCAAAAAACTCTGATTAACAGATTGTAAAGTTGAGGAAAAGATTTATCTTTGTGCTTAGTAATACTTAGCGCAAATCAAAAACAAGGATTATGGGAAAGAAAATTATTGAAAAAGGATGGCTGTACGAGTATGAAAAAACAGCAGAAAGCCAGATTATAAACGGCTATGAAGTTACAGGGGTGAGATATGTATTGGGAGAGCAATTTGATGCTTCTTGCAAGAAAGCGTTAATCTGTATCGGTATAAATCCGAGCACGGCAATACCCGAACAGCTTGACCCGACACTAAAGAGAGTACAGAAGTATGCCAAAAACAGCGGAGAATATGGAGCGTGGTACATGTTGAATGTATATCCGCAACGAACACCTTATCCTAATAAAATACACCAAGAACCCGATATGGAAATACACCGTAATAATCTGACTTCCATAAAGAACTTGTTATCCGAAATCAAGGAAGCTGATGTATGGTGCGCTTGGGGCAATATTATCGGAAAGAGGAAATACCTGTATGACTTGTTACTTGGCAATAAGGAGAAAGGAATTGACGGTATTATCAGCCTGTTCAATACAAACTATCACTTCAAGGCATACGGCTCTACCGCTAAGGGGTGTCCTAAACACCCTCTTATAATTTCCCATAACGATAAACTGAAAGACTTGACAGAAGTTGGACTAATAGAACTCAATGATAATGTCAACAAAATAATTGCTGTATGAAATTCAATTTTAATTTCTTTAAAAAGAAGAAAGAAGAATCACTTGATTGGATGGATGAAATTCTGAAGAATGGATTCTTCAATAGAAATAATGAGGAAATAAATTCAGATGATGATGATTTAGGCGTGCCTGATTATACTCTTGACGATAGAAAAAATATAACAACAGGGTTATATCTTGTATTGGAAAGCAATATCCGCCCATTCCAATCTTTTGATAAGATTTACATTGAAGAAATTACGGATAAAGGACTTGTAATAAGATTTGAAGATAAAACAGAAAAGAAATTTTACGACTATGAATCCTTAAAAGGAATATCGGTTTCCAAAGATGAAGATTTTGATAAACTATTCGAATAACTTAAAATATTATTAATCATGAACAAGAAAAAACAAAACACCCAATCAGCAGAAGACAAGAGAAAATTTTTTAAATCAAAGTATCTCCTTAGAGCTATACATGGAGATTGGTGGATTACAGGCAATCATGTAATTATTGACGACCATTACTTTGAATACCGAAAAAGAAACTGGCATTTAATATCTGTTGATTCTTTACAGTTCCACTGGCAATATGTAGAGAGTATAATGGTTGATAAGCATATTTTCGGAGCAACCCTAAAAGTAACAGCAGGTAAAGAACATTACTACATTAAGGGATTATCGAAAAAAACAGCAGATGAAATCAAAAAGTTGGCATTGAACTACATTTCCATTAATACACAAAGAGGTACAACGGAAGCATTGGCAGGTGCAATAGCACAAGCAGTAAAGGGTAACGGTGGAAACAATACTCCAAGTCCTGCCGATGAACTGATGAAATTCAAGAGACTACATGATGCAGGAGCTATTTCTGATGAAGAATTTGAAAAAGCAAAGAAAAAAATTCTGTCATAATATATGAGAAAACAGCTTAAACAATTAGAAGAATTTCACAAGGCATTCGGGCTGTATATGAACGAATGCCCTACCTTACGCATTCCCCAAGAACTGCACGAACTGCGTATGAGGGTAATGAAAGAGGAAGTGGACGAGTATGCAGAGGAATACGCAATCACAGGAGACAGTGAAGATGAACGCTTACAGGCAGTAGCCAAAGAATTAGCTGACATCGCCTATACATTGTTGGGTACGGTTATCTCTCACGGATTGCAGGACGAGTTTGAGCGTATCTTCGATGCAGTACACGAAAGCAACATGAGCAAGTTGGACGAGAACGACAAGCCAATCTACCGTGAAGACGGCAAGATACTGAAATCAAGCCGTTACCATGAACCCGACTTGAGTTTCTTAAAGAACAAGAAATAATCTCTCTATACAAACCGCTATGATTGTGAAAAATTATAGCGGTTATTTTTGTAAATAACCAAATCCTACGTCAAAAAATGTCGTATGTCAAGTAATAACTTTGCAATGTATTATTAATCATAAAAATTAGAAAATATGAAGTACTTTGGAAGAAATGGATTAGAAGGAACTCAAAAACCGAATGTAAAATCGGGATTTCCTGAATTGGATAAGATAACAAATGGATGGAACAATGGTAACTTGATTGTTATCTCTGCTCGACCTGCTATGGGAAAAACAGCCTTTGGAATGTCTTTATTAAAAGAAATTGCAGTAAAGAATAGAATACCGACCGCATTTTTTTCTATTGAAATGTCAAATAAACAAGCGGTTGACAGATTCCGTATGACATTAAGCAAAGTGGATGGTATGAAAACAAGAGATTATGAAAATGGCAATATAGAAGCTTTAAGTGAAGAAGAAAAATACAGAATTGAAGATGCTGAAAAGCAAATGGATATTGCTCCTATTTACCTTGATGATACTCCTTCGCTATCAATATTTGAATTATACCAAAAAGCAGCTCGCTTGGTTAGTGATTTCCAGATAAAACTGATTATCATTGATTATCTGGAATTAATGAATTCTGGACTTCTATTCTCAGATAGAAATGAGGGAATAGCTTATATTATACGTAGATTAAAAGAATTGGCTAAAGATTTGAATATCCCGATTATTGCATTCAGTCATTTAAATCGTATAAAAAGTGGGGAAGAAGTAGAGGGCAGATATCCTCTATTAAGAGATTTACGTTATGATGCCATTGAGCAGGATGCAGATGTAGTATGTTTTATCCATCGTCCAGAATATTATAAAATCTATACTGATGAATATGGCAATGACTTGCATGGTAAGGCAAAAATAATTGTTGCCAAAAATCGTAATGGAAATACAGGAGATGTACTTTTAAAATTTGATGGAGAATGTTCAAGTTTTGATAACTTAGATGAATAAGTCATACCAACCCATATCCATAGAGCCATTATTCCAATTACGGAGTAGTGGCTCTTTTTCTGTTACTACGTCTAATTCTGTCGTAACCTACACTCTACCTTTGTTGCAAAAAATCCAATGCAAAGGAAAATATTCAAATTCAAGATAATAGGCAAAGAGGGGCATTGCGCCCTGTCGCTTGATTACACCAATCTGACCAACGAGATTATCCGTCCAATTACTGCAAGCCTTATCAAGATAGAACCCAATGAGAAATGCAAACTGCTGTTTGTAGGGAAAGAGGATTGCAGGCTCACATTGGAAGATGTCTATAACCTGTCGAGCCTGTTCCAATCGGTTATAGGTTCTGCTTTGGTATGGGATATTATAGGGGATTATCTGCATACGGACGACAGCCAAGACTTGGACGGCTACCTGATTATTGACTCTGACTTTATCAACCAATGAGCAATACACTACCACTATTCCAACAATATACTCCATATGATACAAAGATTGTAAAGACCGCCACCCGATACGGCTTGTATCTTATCGGGGGAACGGCAATAGACCTGCTATGCAGACATTACTCCGTTCCGTTTTGGAGAAGCAGATCCGATAATGACCTTGACTTTTGGACGGCATACGATAACAGCTATAAGGATAAGTTTGTCCGTTATATCAGGCGTACTTTGGAGTTTGTGGTTAAGGAGGATTCAGACTATATGCTCTCTTTGGAATCTTCCACCGTCCATACTGATACGGATATACTGATAGACTATGACCGTAACAACAGCAAGTTCGGTTATACCGTCAATGATATTAAGGTCATGTCTCCGATATATCTCTTTGCATCCAAGTTTGACCGTTATGTGAACTGCAATAATGAACAGCGCAAGACTACTGATTTCAAGGATTTACAAACTCTCTTATTACTAATTGAGCGGACAAATGGTTTTGACGAACTTGAAAACCACTTATCCGCTCTGAATTATGACCAAAGAGCCGAAGATTTACTCAATGGCATTATAGCAAGTATGGGGTGTTAGATATTATTATCCGCTTTGCCGATGCGTCTCCTTTTCCTCTGATTGAGGGTATTGTTAAGATAGATGCTTGGCTTGAAGTTCACGACCTTTTTAGCAGGGATTTCGATAGGAGCAAATGTTGTGGGATTCATCCCTTTACGTGCTGCCTTTTTCTTCACGGAGAATGTTCCGAAGCCGATAAGAATAATCTGTTTATTCTGCTTCATTTCCTCTGTAATGATTTCCATTACAGCATTTAAGGCATTCAGCGATTCGGTTTTGCTTAATCCTGTCTTGTTAGCGATTGCATTGGTTAATTCTTTCTTGTTCATAAGATTGAAATTTTATTGATTTACAATAAGAATTTCAAGAGCCATTCCTTGCCAATAAGATATGACGGCTTGTCATGGCGTGATTTGGTGATATATGACGCATGTCTAACAGATATGACAGCTTGTCAAGTCAATATAGGCAGGTCTCAATCTGGGTCTCAATTATGAGATATATGGTGATACACTATGACACACAGAGATATAAGCCCTATTGTCTGTCATAGTGATTATATGTGTCAATATACATCATTGTATATCATAACACTCCTATGTTTGTAACCCGTACGCACCGCTTAAGCCTTCACTTCTTAGTGAGGGCTTTTTTATTGTATCTACATTGAGTATTTTTAACATATAACGATGCACGATATTCCATAATAATGCATTTAACGTATAAACAAACATTCAAAGTTAACACGTTAAAAATTAAATTATTATGAGACTACGTTCAATTCTAAGACATGCACTGGTAGCTTCGGTTGCCATATTTTCACTACAGTCATGCAATAACGACGATGATGACTACGACTATTCTCTTCTATTTCCTAACGCACTGGTGACAGTAAAGACTGATGCTAACGATACTTTCTTCCTGCAGCTTGACGATGAAACAACACTGCGCCCGGTGAATGTAACAAAATCACCATTCGGAGAAAAAGAAGTAAGAGCATTGGTGAATTTCGATGAAACTGAGGACCCAGCAGACGGATTCAGCAAGGCTGTACATATCAACTGGATAGACAGTATCCTGACAAAGCCTATAGCAGAAAGATTTGAGGATGAAGAAAAGAATGACGAAGTTTACGGTAATGACCCGGTAGAAATCATGAACAGCTGGATGACAGTTTCCGAGGACGGATATCTAACATTACGTTTCAGTACTGAATGGGGAAACACAGGTACAAAACATTTCGTAAACTTGGTTCCGACAAACAATCCTGAAAATAAGTACGAAGTGGAATTCCGTCACAATGCTTATGGTGATGTGAACGGACATCTTGCCGACGGACTTGTAGCATTCAAGCTCGACCAGCTTCCTGATACTAACGGCGAAACTGTAAAGCTTAAACTTATCTGGAACTCTTACAGCGGCGAAAAGAGCTATGAGTTTGACTACTGCACACGCCAGTCAACTCCGGCAAATCCGGAAATGACAAGCGTGAGAGCAAAGAATTTCATCAATTAAGAATTTTCTTTATTTCATTTAATTTGTTCAAAGCTTCAACAGGGGTGAGATTATTGATATCCAAATTGATAATTTCATCCCTTATTTGACTTAATACAGGGTCGTCAAGCTGGAAGAAATTCAGCTGAATACCGTCTGATGTTGACGACGATGAAGCACCTTTCTTTTTCTTTAATTCCAAGGTTATCTCCTTTTCCTTTCCGGATATAGAACTCTGGCGGTTTTCTTTCTCCAGAAGGGCGAGAATCTCGTCTGCACGTTTCACTATAGATTTAGGCATACCGGCCATCTTAGCCACATGAATACCGAATGAGTGTTCACTGCCTCCTCGCTCTAATTTACGAAGGAATATCACCTTATTGTCTACTTCCTTGACAGATACATTATAGTTCTTTATGCGGCTGTAGGTACGCTCCATCTCGTTCAACTCATGATAGTGGGTTGCAAACAGAGTACGCGCCTTTGCCTTCGGATTCTCATGTATATGTTCCACTATAGCCCATGCTATTGATATACCGTCGTATGTAGATGTACCTCGTCCAAGCTCATCAAACAGCACCAGACTGCGCTGTGAAAGATTGTTCAGAATATCTGCAGCCTCGTTCATTTCAACCATAAACGTAGATTCTCCCACAGATATATTGTCGCTTGCACCCACACGGGTGAATATCTTATCTACAATACCTATATGCGCACTTTCCGCCGGCACAAAACAACCTATCTGAGCCATAAGAGTGATAAGGGCAGTCTGTCTCAGCAAAGCCGACTTACCAGCCATATTAGGACCCGTAATGATTATAATCTGCTGTTTCTCAGTGTCAAGATAAACATCATTTGCAATGTATTTCTCGTCCAGAGGAAGCTGTTTTTCTATAACAGGATGTCTTCCCTGGCGTATATCCAGCACCTCATCCTCAGATATAACCGGACGGATATAACCGTTAGCCTTCGCAGCTGATGCAAACGAAAGCAGACAGTCAAGAACTGCTATCTGAGTGGCATTTATCTGAATTGCAGGAATAAACTCAGCCAACGACATTACCAACTCGTTATAAATACATGTCTCCAGCGTAAGAATCTTATCCTCAGCCCCAAGGATTTTCTCTTCGTATTCCTTCAGTTCCTGAGTGATATATCTTTCGGCGTTCACAAGAGTCTGTTTTCTTATCCATTCGGCAGGAACCTTATCCTTATGCGCATTACGCACCTCTATATAATAGCCGAACACATTGTTATATGCTATCTTCAGGCTTGGAATACCTGTAAGCTCGCTTTCTCTCTGCTGAATCTGAAGAAGATAATCTTTTCCGGAATATGATATACGTCTCAGTTCGTCCAGCTCTTCGGACACACCGTCGGCTATCACACCACCCTTATTGACCAAGAGCGGAGGGTCATTGTTTATTTCCTTTGCTATTTTATCACGGATAGAGACACACAGGTTGAGCTGTTCACCTATTCTTCGAAGACTCTCGTTATCAGCTTCAAGGCAAGCCATCTTGATAGGTTCTATAGCCTGCAGAGCCACTTTGAGCTGCACTACCTCTCGTGGAGAGATTCTGCCTACAGCTGCTTTCGACACGATACGCTCCAAATCGCCTATCCTGTGAAGACAGTCCTCTACCTCCTCCTTGAAGTCCGGATGGCGGAAGAAGTATTCCACCACATCAAGTCTTCTGTTGATAGGCTGCACATCCTTCAGAGGGAATATAATCCAGCGTTTCAGCATACGTGCACCCATCGGACTGATGGTATGGTCTATCACGTCGAGCAGACTCGTTCCGCCGTCGTTCATACTTCCCATAAGCTCCAGACTGCGGGCAGTAAACTTGTCTATACGCACATACTTCTCTTCTTCGATGCGCGACAGCGATGTGATATGCCCTACATGCTCATGCTGAGTCATCTCGAGATACTGAAGAATAGCTCCCGAAGCTATCACACCATTCTTAAGATGTTCCACTCCGAAACCTTTCAGATTCTTCGTTTCAAAATGCTTGAGCAGTTTCTTCACAGCCGAAGTTTCTGTGAAAACCCAGTCGTCAAGTTCGAAAGTGAAGAATTTGGTTCCGAAATTAGCTTCGAACATAGGTTTCTTTCCACGTTCGAAAAGTACCTCCTTAGGAGCAAAATTATTGAGAAGTTTATCGATATAATCAAGTTTTCCTTCTGCAGTCATAAACTCGCCTGTGGAAATATCAAGAAAAGCCACACCGCAAGCTGTCTTTCCGAAATGAACGGCAGCCAGGAAGTTATTCTCCTTATAAGAAAGAATATTGTCGCCTATGGCCACACCCGGTGTAACAAGCTCTGTTATACCGCGTTTCACCAGTTTCTTTGTAGTCTTTGGGTCTTCCAGCTGGTCGCAGATAGCCACACGTCGTCCTGCCCTGATAAGCTTCGGCAGATATGTATCAAGAGCATGATGAGGGAATCCCGCCATCTCGATAGTCTTGTTCTGTCCGTTGGCCCTCTTTGTAAGGGTAATGCCCAAAATCTCGGATGCTGCCACCGCATCTTCCGAATATGTTTCATAAAAGTCTCCGCATCTGAAAAGCATAATAGCATCAGGATGCTTTGCCTTCAGGTCGAAAAACTGTTTCATCATGGGGGTCATTACTACTTCGCTGTCTTTTGCCACGGTAAAATCCTTTCTTTTATATAGTTTGATATAATTATATTGTTGCGCAAAGATACTCCAAAATCCACGAATATCGTTTATGCCTGCAAGTTATTTTCTTCGTTCCACTGCACCGGTTCTTTCACTATCTTCTTTCTGATAATGAAAATGCATACCACAGTAAGAATTATTCCGGCCACTGCCAAAACCAGAGCTCCATTCTCGCCGAGCGATGAAATCATAGTTGCATCCGGGTCACCGGACAAGGCATAAAGCAGTACGGAACTGCCGTTATTGATAAAGTGCATCAATATTCCGGGAATAAGACTTCCGGTGAGGTAATATACCCATCCGAGAGCCATTCCAACCACGAATGCAAACGGAATCTGAGCCGGATTGCCATGTACCACACCGAATATCAACGATGATACCACAATACCAAGGTAAGGCATTTTCCATTTACGCATGAGATGTCCCTGTATCGCACCGCGGAACAGCAACTCCTCCACCAACGGAGCCATCACCACAATGGATATTATCCCTAAAGGATTGTTCATCATCTGTTCGAACACATCCTTCATATTGTCCGGCAGTCCGGCAAGCTCGCTGAAATAGTTGGTCCATAACCCCATAGCCACGATAAACACAGCCGATGCAAGCAGGATAGAGCATTTGTCCGGCATATGCAGTCTGAATGCATCAACAGATACATACTTGCCCAACAATACATGAAGACCGATTGCTAAAGTGGAAAGAAACTGTGCCCACATCACAATGGTCATATATCCGCTGCCGGTCATGTCCGGCATTTCCATTACTCCGCTCTTCAGCATATACAAACCTGTAAGTCCGCCGAAGAATGCAAACTGATAGGCGAAATACAGTAACAGTAATTTTATAGTACGTCCCATAATAATCCAATTTATTGCACCACAAAATTATACAGTTTGACGTAATAAACCAAACATAGCTATAAGCTTATATAATATAAAATAGTCTGACGATAAAGCAAAAACGCCTTTTCATATTCTGTAAATATAAGCTGTATATATGTAAATACAGATTATATATTTATATATATAACTTGTATTTATAAAAACATAAGTTGTATTTATAGAATTTGTAAAGACGAAATTATATTTTTAAACCGACGATACGGATATTTTTGCCCGAACATGTTTCTTTGCTTTACGCTTTTCGCTATTTTTGTCCACACATATATAATATATATAAAGAATGAAAGAAATAAACGTATCACAGTTGGCAGACAATATGATTGAAGCCATCGGCAAAGAATGGATGCTGGTAACGGCAGGAACAAAAGAGAAATTCAATACCATGACAGCCTCATGGGGCGGTACAGGGGTGCTATGGGGAAAGACAGTTGCATTCATATTCATCCGTCCGGAACGCTACACCTACGAATTTATCCGTGAATGCTACACTCTGACACTGTCATTCCTCGGCGAGGAAAACAAAGCTATACATAAAGTGTGCGGCTCTAAATCAGGACGTGACACAGACAAGATTGCAGAAACAGGCCTCATCCCGGTTTTGACAGAAAACGGCAATATCACATTCAGCCAGTCACGCCTCACATTAGAGTGCAGAAAGCTTTACGAGGACGATATCAAACCTGAAAAGTTCATCGACAAGTCACTTAACGAAAAATGGTATGGTAACGGACACGGAAATTATCACAAGATGATTATACTGGAAATAGAGCATATCTGGAAATAAGAAAACTTACACAAGTTATTTCACTGTGCATATTCAATCAATAAACGTATAAACAAGCAATGATACAGTTAATATTGATTAAATATGTGCCGTTTTTCTGTTAAATACTATACTTATGTTTTGAATTTCCAAGCATTCAAACTACTTTTGAACAAAATAAAATTATTTACTAATACCATAATTAAAACATATTAAATATACAGTCACATGTACTCAAACAGAGCGTTTAAAATTACCCCACCCAATTAATAAAATAATTAACAATATACAATGTGGTTAATTAATTTATTAATTCTATACAAACACATGATATAAATAAAGAACAATATTTTCTTTACTATATTTTTAACCTAATTATTTTATTATGAAAGAAAAAAACATTCTAAGAAGCGTGTGCTTCATGCTGCTCATATTTCTGAGTATGCCTTTTCTTAGCGCACAGGAATTAACAGTGACAGGTAGAATTACGGACAAGAGCGGAGAGTCCATTATCGGTGCCTCCATACTTGTACAAGGCACTAACAACGGTACCATCACAGACTTCGACGGTAATTTTACAGTTCAGAATGTATCCTCTAATGCCGTGTTGGTAATATCATATGTGGGATACAAAACACAGAATCTTCAGGTAAACGGAAAAACCATCTTCAATGTAGTTCTCGAAGAGGACACAGAAACCCTTGAAGAAGTGGTTGTGGTAGGTTATGGCGTTCAGAGAAAAAGTGACCTTACAGGAGCTGTGGCTTCGGTAAAGGCTTCTGATGCCTTGAAGTCAACTCCTACAGGAAACGTTTCCGACGCTTTGCAGGGACGTATGGCCGGTGTATCTGTATTATCAGGTTCAGGCGACCCGTCACAGGATAATACAATCCGCGTGCGCGGTATCAACTCTATCACAGCAGAAACTGGTCCGCTGGTTGTTGTGGACGGTTTCATCGGCGGTTCATTACAAAACCTTAACCCTTCGGACATCGCCTCAATCGAAGTATTGAAAGATGCTTCTGCAACAGCTGTATATGGTTCTCGTGGTGCAAATGGTGTTATACTTGTAACAACCAAAAATCCTGGTAAGGACAAATTGACAGTCAGTTTCAATGCATTTGCAAACATCAAAACTGTAGCAAAGTATCCAGACACAATGGATCCTTATGATTATGCAGTCATGGTTAACGAATATGGAAAAGACAAAGGTAAAGGCGATTACTTTTATTTCGACGCAGACAAACTTGCTGACCTGCAGGCAGGTCGCGCAGGATATGATTACAGCCGTGAAATTTTCCGTACAGCAGTGACTCAGAACTATGACCTGTCTGTGAGCGGCGGTAATGAAAAGACTACATTCCTGGCATCTTTCCGTTATCAGAACGACCAAGGTGTACTGAAAGAATCAATGAGCGAGACATACAACTGGCGTCTGAAAGTGGATACCAAAATCAGAAAATGGCTGGACGCCGGCTTGAACTTCTACGGTAACTACCGCAAAAGCTCCTCTCCGCGTACAAATCCTTACCGAGGAGTATTCCAGACTGCAATGTATTTCGACAACACAATGTCACCTAAAGACGAGAACGGCGACTACAACAACGTAGACTGGAGCAATAATAAGATGTACAACCCAATGGGACATATCTGGGAACTGGATTCATCCACACAGACCATAAACAACCGCCTGCAAGGATATGTGCAGTTCAACATCATAGACGGACTTACTTTCCGTTCGCAGATGGGTGTATTGTTCGACAACCGTCTGAGCACCACATTGGAGAATGAGGACAGCTATCAGCAATTTGCCCAATCAAACAGCCGAGCATACGCACGCAGCTATTTCAACCTCGGCTGGCTTAATACCAATACTTTGAACTATGTAAAGGAGTTCAACAAAGATCACCGTATCAACGCAACGGCTGTGTTCGAACAGTCATACGACAACAACTATAATCACCTGGGACGCGCTTACTTCCCTGACTATGTTAACATTACCCACGGCTACAACAACCTTGCAATGAGCAAGGATGCATCGCTTAACGAACTGGAGAGCGACCGAGTTATCAATACATTGATGTCAGGAATGTTCCGTCTGAACTATGTGTTCAAGAACAGATATATGGTTACAGCATCAATCCGTGCCGACGGCTCCTCACGCCTTGAAGACAAATGGGCGTACTTCCCGTCAGCAGCATTGGCATGGGACATCAAGCAGGAAAACTTCCTTCAGGACAACAACTTCATCGACCAGTTGAAACTCCGTCTTGGTTACGGCTCGGTTGGTAACCAGTCTGTAGAAGCGTATCGTATTTATTCCAAGATGACCACAGCAACTTCAGTAGGTCCTAACGGAACTAAACCAACTGTATATGCTATTGACCGTCCTAACGCTCCATTCCTGCAATGGGAGCGTAATGACCAGTTCAACATCGGTGTAGATTTCGGTATTCTGAACGGACGTCTGCGCATAACAGCCGACTGGTACAACAAGTTGTCAAAGAACATTCTGATGGAAGTAGCCCAACCACCTCATTTGGGTTATAAACAATTACTACGCAATGCCGGCGAGATAAAGAACACAGGTGTGGAATTCACAATCAGTGCAGACCCGTTCGTAAGCAACGACAGAACAGGATTCAACTGGCATTCAGACCTTACACTGTCTCACAACAAGGGTATATATAACAAAATCCCTACATTCAATCACCGCCAGCAACAAGCAGGAAACTATCAGAACGAATTGTTCCAAATGGTGGAAGGAGAGAAATTAGGCAGTTTCTGGGGATATACATTCGAAGGCTTGTGGACACAGGAAGAAGTTGATGCTCCATTCGTTAATGCCAACGGAAAAGAAAACGGAAAGACCAACGGACAAGTATACAAAGTCGTTGCAGGAAATTCCAAATACACTGATATAAACAAAGATGGTAAACTTAATGCTGATGACCAGGGAATAATCGGTTGCGGACAGCCTACTTTCAACTGGGGATGGAACAACACATTCACTTATAAGAACTTTGACCTGTCATTCTTCATGGTAGGCTTCCATGGATTCGACATATATAATGCCACTCACCAGATAGGTTTCAGTAATGTGGGCGGTGGATTGAAGAGTCAACAGGTTGCAGCCATAGCTCCTATGAAAGACTGGCAGAACCGTTGGACTACTGACAATACAGACACTAACGTTCCACGTTGGGACGGCAAGGGTACTGAAAATACAAACATGTACAGTACACGTTTCGTAGAGAACGGAAGTTTCATAAAGATGAAAAGCATCACACTGGGTTATACAGTGCCTGAAAACGTATGCAAGAACTGGGGCATCACAAACCTGCGTGTATATGCTTCAGTACAGAATCCGTTCCACATCACAAGCTATTCCGGTCTGGATCCGGAATCAACACTGGGCGACCCTCTTATCCAGGGTGTTGACTGGGGTAACTATCCTAACAGCCGTAACTACCTTATCGGTCTGAACTTTGCATTCTAAACTTGTTTAATCTAAAAAATACGAATATAATATGAAAAAACTGACATATCTTGCAACTCTTGCCGGAAGCATGCTCATCGCTGCTTCTTGCGTGGATTTGAATCAAGAACCGCAATCTTTTATCTCGGAGGAAGAATATATCTCCACAATAAACCAAAAATCATTGGAAAGCGCTGTTACCGCTTTATACAACAACTTGTGGCACGACAATTATGGTTTCAACAGCCGTATCCAGCGTATCCAGGTTTGCGCCGACGAAATTACTTACCGTGCGGCCAAGCCGGGTAACGAACTGGCTTATTATGACCAGTTGGGTCCAAACATCGGAGCCAATACTGCAGACTTCGATACTTCATGGGAGTTGTTTTACTTCACGATAGCCAACGCCAACAAACTTATCCACTTTGCGAAAGCACCTGCCGATGCGACAGAAGAAGAGGTTGCCAAGTTCAACGGAGCATTGGCTGAAGCCTATTTCCTGCGTGGGTTGAGTTACTTCTACTTAGTACGCATGTACGGAAATGTTCCTATTGTTCCTGAAAACGGAAACGAGACCGCCATTAATTGTCCTCTCAACACACCAGAAGAGGTTTACACTAAGATGATTGTCCCAAGTCTAGAATATGCGGTAAAATGGTTGCCTGAAACTCCGCGTTCAGGAAACAGCTCCACTCCTACCAAATGGGCGGCAGAAACATGCCTTGCAGATGTATATATCACCATGGCAGGATGGCCGCTGAAGAAAGAAGAATATTACGCAAAGGCTGCCTCGGCTGCCAAAGACGTGTTGGACAATAACCAATATCATCAACAGGAAGCCAACTACGAGGACTTGTGGAAAGAAGCAAACAAAAACAACAGCGAGTTCATGTTCTGTCTGCATCACAGCCAGGCAAACAAAGTTATGGCAAGCAACTACGGAAAATCTTACTATCCTGCTGATTTCTACAATATAGACGAGGGAAAGGCTCCAGGCGGATGGGCAGACTACTATGCACGCAAGGAAGCATTTGAGGAATATCCTGACGACAAGCGTAAGGATTGGAACTTTATGACAGAATGGTATTCTACTGCAAACAACAATCAACTAACTTCATGGCAGGATAGCCCTGACGGTCTGCCTTGCATCAGTAAATATTATAATTATAACCAAGGCAAACCTGCTGCAAGTGCACAAGCCAACGGTGTGACCAGTATCTATCGTCTGGCTGACGCCAAGTTGATATATGCAGAGGCTTCCACACGTGCAACGAAAAGTGTAAACACTCAGGCTAAAGATGCCGTAAAGAGCCTTCAAGACCGTGCAGGATATGCGGAAAGAAGTATTCCTGAAGTTACAGGCAACGAGACTCCGGAAGAATTCCTTAACATCGTTTCAAACGAACGCAAATATGAATTCTATGCCGAAATGCGCCGCTGGTTCGAACTTGTCCGTACAGAACAAGTAAGCGTGAAACGTGCCGACAAATGGAACGGCTCGTTCTTCCAGACACAAGGACATTATTACTTCCCAATACCTTCACAACAGATTTTGTTAACAGGCTGGGAAAACAATAAAGGATATTAATTATCTTTATTCATTAAGTGTTCATATCTCGTTCAGTAAGTGTTCACTTGACTCTAAATTACATTAAAGTTTATGCTAATCCCTTATCCGTTTTATGTTTCGGATAAGGGATTTTTATTAGATTTGCATTTGGAATAATTATAAACTCTACAATACTATATGAGAACCGTAAAACTGATAACCTGTAATGATTCCTTTCAGGCAAGACTGATAAAGGGTGCGCTTGAAAATGAAGGAATAGCGGTAGCCATACACAATGAGAATACATCAAGCGTACTCCGAGGAATGCCTGTCAGTATCACAGGGATAGACTTATTCGTATATGAGGACGACTACGAAAAGGCTATGTCTATTCTTGAAAACAACCAGATGATTCCTGAAAGACTGATTTACTGTCCGTATTGCGGTTCGAAAAACATCAAATTCGCGTTAAGAAAGAAACACAGGCTGCGTGCCATTGTTTCAACAGTGATTGCAATGCTTGCAGCTGCTCCCCCGGGAACGGAGCATTGGGAATATACCTGTAAGGACTGTGGAAAAACATTCGACAAACCTGCAGGAAAGAGCGAAATCTCTACTGAGAATGATGAAGCATAAGTATACAATAAAGCTGTTTAAACAGTGTTTAAATAGTATTTAAATGGTGCTTAAATACTATTTAAAGACTCTTCGAATGACATTAGAATGGTGTTATAACCATATTCGAATAGTACTCGAGCACT
>Reeses_p1__coassemble_843_pt1 | contig 16930 bp, 10 predicted proteins | sample Reeses_p1__metabat2_high_PE_011 | metagenome-assembled genome bin Reeses_p1 | reverse complement strand
ATATTGCAGTCGTGAAAAGCGTATTTAAGGAAAAACTGAAAACAATGTATCATACACGTATCAGCTATCCTGAATTAAAGAAATAAAAACAGCAGCTATTCCCATTTATTTGGGAATAGCTATCACTATAGGTGATGCGGCATAAAGGTCTGACTGATAATTATATTTCTTAGCATCACGTATATCCGGCAGTTCAACTGTAACTCTGCTGCCATTTCCAGCATCAGTTATTTCCACAGACTCACCTTCTATCTCATGCATACCTTTCGTCTTGTACAGATATTTTCCTTCAGGCAAACGTTTTGAGATTTCAAATGTGAGTTTCTGTTTCCTACCATCCGGTACAGGATTATTTACAGACAATATCCATTCCTTACCGTTATCACGTAACATCACCTGCATTATGTCAGACGCTTTCACTTCAATATCGCCAGCTTTCGCTTTTCCCGAATTGAAGAATCCATATTGCCATGTTTTGTCATTATCTGAATACACAGCATGCACATTTCTGTCATCAATATTAAACTCGATATCTTTCTCCAGTTCTTTTACCTTTGCCGGCATATCCTCCAGACTTACATTAGGTATCTGAACATAGCAATATGAGGCATTCTCAGGATTTATACCATGATCTATGGCAATAATAAATCCTGGGACATCGTTAGATATGCGTTTGTCTGTTATATTTATTTCCGTTCCGGCCTTTATTCTTAAACCAGTCTTACCTACAGGCATTATCACATATCCTTTTTTCCCATGATGCAACCAGCATGTTTTATTTATCCCAGCAGAGAAATCCAGTTTTTCTCCCGGAACTATGGTCTTAATCTCACCGTTAAGACACAATGCGAGAGGAGTCTTCATGGCTGTTTGCTCTATGAACGTACAAATCTCTTTATTCTCGCCGGAACGTAGCCTTGCTATTCCACTACCTATCGACATTATCTTATCTTCTATAAAATGATATGTTTTATAAGCTGTGGCAGAACTATATTTCTCCTTTGTAAGATGATGATATATACCCATGCCGGCAATACTATCAGACAAGACTCCAGAAACCTTATTAAGCCCCGGCAATGAAGCCTGTGCCCCACCCTTTGCAGGTAATGGTGATGTGCGCCATTCTTCTGTAAGTCCCGGTAAGGCATGCCAGTCGAAATTACACATCACGTTATCAGCATATTCACCTCCATCTACTTTAAGCATCAGGATTCCATATCCCATATTCCATGATTTACGAACCTTCCTGTCAAAATCCTCCGCACCTACAGTACGTTCTGACTTCAACTTCAAAGACGCATAAAAAGGTTGTTCATTCTCCCCTCTACGATGTACAAGGAACTCATTAACCCAATAAGCATCAGTGCCTGAGTATTCAAAAGTATTGTTTTTAATCTGTTTACTTACCTCTTTCAGTCTGTCAGTTCCTTCCAGCCTGGTGGTATGACTTCTGGCTTTCATCAAATTTCTCACAGCATCAAGATAAGTATCGTTAACAAACTTTCTCAAATCGCTTAAAAACGAACGCCCTGAAACCAGACAATCCATCCTCTGCTTATAGAATAACTTGGGATATACATTCAATAGTCTGTCAAGCTGAAACTGATAATGGCTGTCGGATATCTTAAAATCGGTATCCTTAAAATAAGCATATCCGGAGTTACAACTTGTCAACCACTCAAATCCATAAGCCACCATAGCAGCGTCAGTGGCATTGCCTATATGATGTGAGACAGTTCCGTCCGGATGAAATCCTGACTGCTTATAACGATGTGACGGTATGTTATATTTTGTCATCCAGTAGCTTACATCTTCTACTACGCCTTTGGGGCTCCATCCCGGTGAATAACTAAAGTCTTTAAAAGGCATATCGTGATAATAATCGCTATACCAATACTGGACATATGTCAGCGGACGATTATAATCAGCCCATATTATAGGCAGAGCCAGCATCGTACGCGAACGATGCCCAAGGTTAGCATCAGCCCATGCACCTGATGAATATATAGTATCCTGTATTTCTCCCCAACGGCCGTCCGGATCATCAATTCTCCTTCGTCCTTTTACCTCCGAGAAGAATATCTGCAGATAACGGATAAGAGCATTATGAACCTTCATACTCAAATCATCATTTGCTTTCATACCTTCCAACAAATCCGGCATCATATACAATACAGGGACGACCAAAGGGTCTGTCAGTACCCATTGATGTGTAGGTGTCTGTATTCCCGCAAGCTTGTATTCCTGCAACAGTCCAAAGCCATCACCTGTGCAATCTCCTATCGGCTTGTTATTAATTAAAACCTCATTTCCTTCAACAGGTACAGATGATGTATATGTCAGTATAGCATTACAGATAGCATCACGCAGTTCTTTCCTCTTTTCAGGAATTCCATTCGGACCATACACTTTCGATTTGGCATAAGAATACCCTAATCCTCCTATCCGGTTCACCACCTTTTCCCAGTCATATTCTATAGTCCCCGTAGGAAGATGAGTGTCATCCGGATTAAAGTTTCCTGAATAATCCTGCGGCCTTCCGGAATAACATTTCTCAAGTCCTCTGAATTTCCAGTGATTATTCTTCAAATCGTTTATAATTTCAGCAACTTCTTTATCAGAATACTTCGTTCTGCCATAAAGGCGAGTGTTCTTCAGTGTAGTCGGAGTATAGCGTTCATACAACTCCTGCCATAAAGTTTTCTCAACCACTCTGACCTCTATTTCAAATGTTTCAAGCTGTTTTCCGTTATTCTCCAGAGCCAATGCCATTTTATAATCAGCAGGATTAGTAGGTGTTCTTTTCCCCTTATCTACCGTAAGTACACCCATTATCCTGTTGGACAAGTCATATCGTGTATCCACACGGAAAATATTCTCCTCATCCTGTCTGATAATCTTAAAATTATATCCTTTAGGAATAGATCTGACAAGTACATCCTTATTTCTTTCCAGGTGTATTCGTCCAGTTACTTCAGTACCTTCAGCACTATTTACAAGTATATCAAAATACCCGGCAAAGATTTTCTCATTTGCAGTCAAATCAAGAGTTGAAATGAATCCCATCACAACCATTACAAAACACTTTAAAAACCTATACATAATACGACTTAAATATTGATATGCAAATTAAATATATTGCACCATCATATTATGTCAAAAACGTTGAATCTTTTATCAATTCCGTATTTTGTTTTGGCTTTCAGGTATAAAAAATTCTCAAAAAGTAAAATACTAAATTTCTCCATTGCGTATAGCTTCCATTACATTGGCAGGAGCACGTTCGGCAAGCAGTTCTTTCTTCATATAATCCATGTAAGGAGCCACATGTTTGAAGAACTGGTAATATCCCTTACACAGATAGTTCAGTCCCGGCTCTCCGGTAGCTGTCTTCGCAAAGCGGTTCTTAGGGCAGTCGCCATTACATGCGAACAGGAACTCACACTCCTTACACTGTGTAGGCAACGATTTCTGTTTCATAAGTCCGAACTCCTGCTGTCTTTCGCTATACATCATCTCTACCAGCGTTTTCTGATAGATATTGCCTAACTTATATTCCGGGAAAACATAATGGTCGCAAGAATAGACATCACCGTTGAATTCCATCACTCCGGCATGTCCGCATGTCTTAGCCATAGAACATACACCCGGTTGCTCTCCTACCCAATTGGCAAGTGTAGAATCGAAAATCTGAATGAAATACTGTCCTACATCGTTCTTCACCCATTCGTCAAAAAGTTTGCAAAGGAAGTTTCCCCACTGCTCAGGAGTGACAGAGAAATCTGCCAGTTTATCTCCTTCCTGCATAGGTGATGCCAGATGACGACCGTCGCTATGCTTGAATATTCTCTCTACGATTGGAGCAAACTGGATATAATGGCAGCCTATGGACTTGAAGAAGTTATAGAACTCCACAGGATAATCGGCATTATAGTCGTTCACAACAGCCATAGCGTTCCATTCCACCCCATGCTTGTTAAGCAACTCAATACCTCGCATAACCTTTACGAATGAAGGCAAGCCCTGCTTGTTTCTGCGGTATTCATCATGAAACTCCTGAGGACCATCTATAGATACTCCCACGAGCCAATTGTTTTCCTTGAAGAACTGACACCACTCGTCGGTAAGCAATGTACCGTTTGTCTGAATACAGTTGTCAATAGTTCTTCCGCCGGCGTACTGTCTCTGAAGTTCCACAGCCTTCTTATAGAAGCTTAGCGGACGCATCAATGTTTCTCCGCCATGCCATGTGAAAAGCACTTTAGGCATAGTCTGCGAACCGATATATTCCTTTATGAAACGCTCAAGGAGTTCATCGTTCATCACATGCTTTGAAGTATCCTTATACAAATTCGATTTTTCAAGGTAATAGCAATAATCGCAAGCCAGGTTACATACCGCCCCAACAGGTTTCGTCATCACATACAGCGGCTTAGCAAAAGGTGCAAATGTTTGTTTCATGGTGTATTATATTATTTTTATATTTACTCCTACAAAGAAACGGAAATATGAAGTTTCGTGCAAATAATATTTCTATATTTTATTATGTTAGAAACTACATTAAGCCCTATTGGAAAATATTCTTTATATAATCATTATTTATAAATATAAGCTTTGTATATATAAATATAGACTTTGTATATATAAACACAAGTTGTATTTTTATATATACAAGTTATATTTATAGAATTAGACAAATCGTTTACATAAATATACACTATTATAATAGTGATTATATATTATTACAAATTCTTCTTTATCTCTTCCAAAAGTCCCTGACAGGCATCTTCCAGTATATCCAACACATTTTCAAATCCTTGCGCCCCACCATAGTAAGGGTCAGGAACATAATCAACCACTTTCGTGCGGCAGTAATCTGTCATGCGACCAATCTTCTTTTCAGATTCTATATCCGGAGCCATATCACGAAGATTTGATATATTGCGGTCGTCCATACCAAGAATGAGGTCGAAATTATAGAAATCATCTGTGCATACCGGACGCGACAGGTGAGTAAGTCTGTAACCTCTGCGTGCAGCGTGCATACGCATACGTTCGTCGGGCAACTCGCCACGGTGGTATGAGCTTGTTCCGGCAGAATCCACTTCTACTTCCTTATCAAGACCTTCTTTTCTCAAAAGTGTACGCATAACTTCGTCTGCTGTAGCAGAACGGCATATATTACCAAGGCACACAAAAAGTATTTTCATTTTCCTATATACTGTTTAAATCGTTCTACATCAGTGTTCATTATCAGCTTTTCAGGGAATTCCGTTTCAGCCAACAATTGCAGTGCATAGCCATACTCAGCTATATCGAAAGAAATATGTGCATCACTCCCAAGAATGACCGGAACTTCATATTTCTTGCACAATCTCAGTATTTCCAAGTTATTGTTTCTTGCTTCCGGCTTGTTGCGGCATGGTTTCAACGAACTGTTGTTTATCTCCAGAAGTGTGTGATGTTCTTTCGATGCCAGGACCAGAGGCTCAAAATCAAGACTTGCCGTTCCGTCTCCCGGATGGCTGATGATATTGATGTATGGATTTGAAATCACATTAACCATACCATTAGTGTTCTGTTCCTTAGTTCCGTGGGTATAACACAGTGAGTGTATTCCTGCAATACGTATATCCAGCATTCGGAGATAAAACTCGTCCATGTCTATATTACCGTTGAAATCGGTTATGTTTATCTCCGCTCCAAGAAGAAGTTCTATGCCGTACATCTGTCTTGGCACGACATGAAGATTGCGGAAATAAATAGGGTCGCATGTTCCTGGAATACCTGCCGAGTGTTCTGTTATACCCAACAGCTTCAGTCCCTTGTCTGCTGCCGCCTGCGCCATTTCCTGCAACGTACTGAAGGCATGTCCGCTGGCTATGGTATGGGTGTGTACATCTAATTCTATATTCATTGTGAGTTTGTTAGTTTGTGAGTTTATGGGTTTGTGAGTCCTTAAGTTTTTATGTGAACATCAACCAACTTAAGGACTTAAAAACCAACACTTAATACGGGTCTACATCATAATATACCATCAACGACTTGAAACGCTCATCTTCCATTATAGCTCTCTGTACCTGCTGAAGGTATGTGCGTATCTTCGACATTGATGCCTGCTGTTCAACTTTTATAACTATCTTTTTGATAAACAGTGTCTGTATTCTTCCCACCGGAGGACGGTCAGGACCAAGGATTCTGTCACCAAGTCCGTTTCTCAGATAGGATGCCATACAGTCGGCGGCCAGTTCTAATACATCTTCCTTACGATGCTTGAAATATACATATATCAACCTGTAGAACGGAGGATATCGGAACATGCTTCTTTCTGCACACTGTTCATCATACAGTGCATTGTAATCATTGGTCACCACCTGATGTATAAGTGGGATGTCAGGCGATTTGGTCTGAAGTACCACCAGACCGCGCTTATTCTTACGTCCTGCTCTACCCGAAACCTGTGCCATAAGCTGGAAGGCCCTCTCGTACGAACGGAAATCGGGATAGTTAAGCATGGAATCGGCATTCAGAATGCCTACTACACTCACCCTGTCGAAATCCAATCCTTTGGAAACCATCTGGGTTCCGATAAGTATATCTGTTCTTCCTTCCTGGAAGTCGTTGATAATCCTTTCGTATGCTGTACGTGTTCGGGTGGTATCCATATCCATACGTGCCACTGTTACATCGGGGAATATCTGTTTTATATCGTCCTCCACCTTTTCCGTTCCGAAGCCGCGGTTCACAAGCTCCACACCTCCACAAGCGGGGCACGACTTTGGCACACTGTATGTATACCCGCAGTAATGACACGTCAGCTGATTAAGTCCTTTATGATATGTCAGGCTCACATCACAGTTCTTGCACTTCGGCACCCATCCGCAAGTACGGCACTCTATCATAGGTGCAAAACCGCGACGGTTCTGGAAAAGGATAATCTGCTCCTTGTTCTCGAGTGCTTCTCTCATTTTCTGTAAAAGAAAAGGAGAGAAATGTCCGGACATGCGTCTTTTGCGTGCCAGTTCCTTTATATCAACCACTTCTATCTCCGGTAACTGTATCTGCTGGTATCTTTCCTTCATTTCTACCAAAGCATACTTTCCGTGAGTGGCATTATAATACGATTCCAGGCTCGGAGTTGCTGTACCAAGAAGCGTTTTCGCACCATAGAGCGATGCAAGCATTATAGCCGCGCTTCGGGCATGATATCTCGGAGCCGGGTCCTGCTGTTTATAGGATGTTTCATGTTCTTCGTCCACTATAACCAGTCCGAGTCTGCGGAAAGGAAGAAAGACTGACGAGCGTACACCAAGTATCACATCATAGTCATTCTCAGTAAGCTGTTTCTGCCATATCTCCACACGTTCCGCATCGGGAAACTTTGAATGATATACTCCAAGACGTGAACCGAAGATTCTTCTCAGGCGTTCAGTAATCTGCGTGGTAAGGGCTATTTCCGGAAGAAGATAAAGCACCTGCTTTCCTGCCTTGATGACTTCTTCTATCAGATGTATATATACCTCTGTCTTCCCGCTAGCAGTAACCCCATGAAGAAGACAGATGTTTTTCTGATGGAATGACGACACTATGGAATGGAAAGCCCTTCGCTGTATTTCATTCAGAGGATTCAATGGGACTGTCTCTGTTTTTCCGGCAGTAAGACGTCCTATCTCATAATTATAAGTTTCAAATATATGTTTGTCGATAAGTCCGTTCAGAATTGATGCCGATACACCGGAAGCCTCCAACAGTGTCTTCTTTGAAACTTCTTTCAAAAGTTTTCCATCCTGCATCCATCCCGACAGTTCTATATATTTCATCAGCATAGCAAGCTGCTTGGGGGCACGTGCTAAAAGGTCAAACTGTTTCTGAAGTACAGCTTCATCGCGCATACTGTCCTGCAACCGTACGCGGACTTCTGTCTTAGGTTTATAGTTTCGCTTCAATTCTTCCTTTACACGGATAGCATCTTTCTCCATCAGCGATTTTATTGCTGGAAGAATGTTCTTTATATTTCCAGCACGCTCAATCTGAGTAATACACTGCTCTGTATCGACACTCAGGATGTCAAGAATACGTTGCTCCTTAGGCGAAAGAGGCCCATCAGCAACGAAATCAGGATTATATTCCACCACCGTTTCACTCTCCAACTTCATTCCCGAAGGAAGTGCAGCCTTATAGACATCACCAAGCGTACAAAGATAATATTCCGCCACCCACTTCCAGAAAGCCAACTGGCGTTCCAACATCACAGGAGTTCTGTCAAGTACCTCAGATATATCTTTCGTCTCATATTCCTCCGGTGCTGAATAGTGTATTTTCACAACGATGGCCGTGTAATACTTCTTTACTCCGAAAGGAACTACCACACGACACCCTATCTCCACCAGGTCTTCAAGAGCCTCAGGCAAAGAGTATGTAAACGTATTCGCAATGGGAAGCGGCACTATGACATCGACGTACTTTTTCATACCGCAAAGGTACAAAAAAGGACATGCCGTTGTCTATAAATATTCCCAAACTTTTATAGCTTTGCAGAAAATAGCAGCAAACTAAAAACTTAACAACTTATGAAGAAATACAAAATAGGTATTATCGGTTGCGGACACATAGCAGAAAAGATGGCTGCCACCATCAACGGGATGCAGGAGGCAGAAAGCTATGCTGTTGCATCAAGAAGCTTAGAGAAAGCACAAGCCTTTGCCTCAAAATGGAATTTCAGCAAAGCATACGGGAGTTATGAAGAGTTAGTTTCGGATAATGAAATTGATTTGGTTTATATAGCTACTCCACACTCACACCATTATGAACATGCCCGTCTGTGCATACTGAACGGCAAGCCTGTACTATGTGAGAAATCATTTACTGCCAATGCACATCAGGCAGAAGAGCTTATACGTCTGGCAGAAGAAAAGAACGTGTTCATAACTGAAGCCATCTGGACACGCTATATGCCACTGTCTGTCAAGATGAAAGAACTGCTGGACGAAGGAGTAATAGGCACACCATACACCCTGTCTGCAAACCTTGGATACGTGATTGCCGACAAGGACAGAATAGCAAAACCAGAACTTGCCGGTGGAGCACTTCTCGACATAGGTGTCTACACCTTGAACTTCGCAGCTATGGCTTTCGGGAACGATATAAAGGAGATACACTCGGCATGCCAGCTGACGGATACAGGAGTTGACGGTCAGGAGAACATTACCCTATTCTATAACGACGGAAAGATGGCATCTCTGCAATCATCTGTTTACGCCCAGACAGACAGAATGGGAGTTATCTCCGGCGACAAAGGCTTCATGGTAATAGAGAATATCAACAACCCTGAATGTATAAAGATTTTCGGCAAGGACTATAAGTTGAAAGCTGAATACAAAGCACCCGAACAAATTACCGGTTTTGAATATCAGATAAGAGCTTCAATAGAAGCTATCGAAAACGGTTGGAAAGAATCTCCCTACATGCCTCACAAGGAAACCATAAGAATAATGCATCAGATGGATGCACTGCGAAAAGAATGGGGAGTGAAATACCCCTGGGATTAATCAAAAATACCACAAACCGGATTTGTTCATAGCCTGATTTTTTCAATTAATATATATCCTGTTTCTATTTTCCATCAAGTCCTGCATCGAATACCATTGATGCGGCTCCCAGACTACCGGCCTTATTGCCTAATCCGGCAGCAACAATATCCGTATTTACAGCACAGTCAGCCATTGCATTCTTGAATGCTTCTTCCTTCACCATATCTATATAGAACTGTCCGGCATCGGAAATACCTCCACCTATCACTACCAATTGAGGGCTGAAGATATTTATAAAACCGGCTATTCCCTGTCCCAGATATCGGCAATGTCTGCGCAAACAATCCACAGCCAACGGGTGACCTTCTTTATAAAGGCGGACTATGAGTTCTCCATCTGCCCCACCATCCGGAATAGTATAGCCATATGCAGGAGCTTCTGATACAAACATTCTTACCAAAGCAGAAGCTGAAGCGTAATGTTCAAGACATCCTGTAGCCCCGCATGCACACTTTTCGCCATTTGCTATCAATGGAACATGGCCAAGTTCTGTTCCACGGTTGGCATATCCGCCAAACAGTTTTCCACCAATAACCACGGCACCACCTATTCCCGTACCTACAGTAATGAACACTACATCCGTCATCCCCTTGCCGGCACCGAAACGTGTTTCACCAAGTCCCATCATATTGGCATCATTGCCAACCAGTACAGAAAGGCCTGTTTCTTTCTCTATGATATCCGCAAGATGTACATTTTCCCATCCCTGGATATTCTCTGCACCACCCATGACAATACGCGATGTAGAATCTACTATTCCGGGAGTTCCTATGCCTATACCGTCTATAACAAAACCTTCAGAAGCAACATATGCTTTCACTTCATTTATTGCATGCAAAATCTGACCTACGACTGCATCAGCCGATACATCAGCCTTCGACGGGATACGTCCCTGAAAATGAAATACGCCTTCATTATCAATCAAGGCGTATTTCACAGACGTACCGCCAAGGTCTATTCCTATAGCGTACCTTTTCATATTAAACTCTCTCCACCCATATAGGAGTACTGAAAGCCCACTGCTGGTCTTTCTGACGCACTCTGACATAATAATAGTCTGTATCTCTCTCTGGTTTGTTGTCCTCCATATAATGTTCTATGGTATAGCAATCTTCAGGCATTGCCCTGTTGAAGAGTATAGCCTCGCTAAGCCATCCAATCATGAAGTGACTGCGTGAACCGGCAAGCAATTCTCCCAAAGAATGTTCAAAATGTTTTCCGTTGAAATCGGCAGAAAGGATTCCATCCTTTGGCATTTCCAGTTCAAGAATAACAGCCTGAGTAGCAGGAGTTACTGTGTTAGGGTTCTTGGTTGTGAACAGTTTCAGTTCTACTGATTTCTCTGTTGTTGAAAGAATACGGTTCACATGAGTATGGAATTCTGTTTCGCCTTCTTGAGGAGAAGTAAATGCAGCACCGCGGAAACATGGTGTCACACTTAATATGCGTCCCTTGTTTATGCTCAAAGCACCGTCCCATGTAACATATCTTTCCTCACGGTTCCATCCGAACTCTACCTTCACCTTACAACGTACTGTATCGCCGGCCGGAGCAAGTGGATTCATTGGACCATTCATTCGTGCAAGCAACTTACCGTTCTTGATAATATCAATATAGTCAATACAGCTTTGTCCTTCGACATTCAGGTATATGCGACGCTGGTTTCCTCTCACGACATCACCCATAAACGCATCGTTCAGACGGAAATCAATCAATATCTTATCACCTGTCGAGCAGCATACGTGACGGTTCTCCATAGCATTCCACAAAGCATCACGGGTAAGAGAAGGTGCAAGCACACCTATACGTCCATCACCGTAGCTTCCAGGATAACCGGAATGCTGGTCTGTTGAACCCATAAGCCCGAACTTATAACCGCGTTCGAGACCGCACAGGATTGTACCTTCCCACTGACGAGGTCCCATATCGTGAAGATACGGGAAATCACCCTGATCTGATTCAGCAAGTCCATGACGTGAATACATTTCCACAAAAGGTGTCTGCTTGCCTTCAGTAAAGAAGTCCCAGTTATATCCTCTGTAGCCAGTCTGATATCCCATGTGGTGTGGAGTGATAAACACTTTATGTCCACGTGCCTTCTGTTTCCAGTCTTCTATAGAAGTACATTCCACCAAAGGAGCATCAAGGTCATAATTCAACGCTACATGGTCGCCATGTTCCATACTGTGAGCCTCATAACCTATGAATGCAAGGAATTCTCCTTCTTTATTATATTCATTGGTCATTGCAACATACTTCTCGTAGCCACCTTGTCTTAAACGCTTGAATGCACCTGTATGATAATCAATAACCCATTTCAGACGAGGGTCATTCTCACCCGGAATGTCAGGCCACATAGCATGAGGAGTGACACTTACGAAATCGAGCTGAGTTTTTGCAGCTTCGAAAGCATCACGCATATCTCCATGACCGTAAGTAAGATTACAATGATTATGAAGGTCGCCCCAGTACATCTTAAACTTTGAAGCAGATGGCATTATCTTCTTTGCTTCCTTTGAACCCGGCACACATGAGCCGAGCAGGCTGCCGGAAGCTGCCATACCAAGAAACGACCAGCCTGAAACCTTTAGAAAATCTCTTCTATCCATTAGTATTAAGAATTAAGAATTGAAAATGAAGAATTAACAATTAATAATGAGTGGACGATAAATTCATATTAACTGTCAATTCTTAACTATTAATTATTAACTATAAATTAATGAGTTCTATCCATTACTCTTCTGTCACCTTTGAACAGCACATTTACTTTTTCATCCGGATCCGTATCTGCATATTCCTTTTGAGCCTTCTCAAGCAATCCATGCATCATATTTCTCACTTCTGCGTATGAAGCATCATCATATACATTATTCATTTCTTCCGGGTCTTCAGCAAGGTCGTAAAGTTCCCATTCGTCTATATCATTATAGAAATGAATAAGTTTATAACGGTCGGTACGAATTCCATACTGACGTTTCACAGAATGCTCTGCCGGATATTCATAATAATGATAATAAGTACACTTTCTCCAGTCGTCCGGGAGTTTACCTCCATTATCCAGAATGGAACGAAGCGAACGTCCCTGCATATCCTCAGGTATCTCCACACCGGCATAATCAAGGAAAGTAGGTGCAAAGTCTATGTTCATACACAAAGCTTTGCTCTCACTTCCAGCAGTAATGGAGCGTGGATAACGTATAAGCAACGGCATACGTGTTTCTTCATACATGAAACGCTTGTCGAACCATCCGTGCTCTCCAAGGAAAAATCCCTGGTCGGATGTATATACTATTATAGTATTGTCAAGTTCACCTATACTTTCCAAATGTTTCATCAACCGCCCTACACTTTCATCCACCGACATAGCAGTAGCAAGATAGTCACGCATGTATTGCTGATATTTCCAACTTACCAGATTGCTGCCAGTGAGTTTACCACTACGATACTCCTCTATACGCGGCGCATATACTTCGTCCCATTTATCCTGAACTTCCTCAGGCATACGTTTATACACTTTGTACAGGCGGTTGGTAGTATCGCGCAACATTTCATCACGTGTAAGAAGCTTCAAATCCCAATCATCAGTAAAGGTATGTTCTATACTCATATCCTGCTCCTTCGATGCACGACCACGTCCTTTGTAATCATCAAAGAGAGTGGCAGGTTCCGGAAATACCGTATTATTGAACAGTCCCAAATGACGCGGAGCCGGCATCCAGTTGCGGTGAGGCGCTTTATGATGGAACATAAGACAGAAAGGCTTGTTCTTATCAACACCATCAATATATTTTATGGCCTTATCAGTTATGATATCCGTAACATATCCTTTCTCGACAATATGCTTTCCATTCTCATTGAAATCAGGGTCATAGTAATCACCCTGTTCCTCCTGCCCTGTAAGGATACTCCAGTAATCAAAGCCCTTAGGCTCGGAAATAAGATGCCATTTACCCACAATGCCTGTCTGATAACCGGCCTTATGAAGAAGACTGATAAATGTAGGCTGGTCCGAATTGAACCTGCTCGCATTGTCAGTAAAACCATTTATATGGCTCATCTTACCGGTAAGGACACAGGCACGGCTCGGACCGGACAATGCGTTAGTGGCATAACATCTGTCCATTCGTATTCCCTCATGTGCCAAGCGGTCAAGACTTGGAGTCTGAACCAGATTGCCGCCATAACATGAAATAGCCTGAGTGGTATGGTCATCCGTCATAATGAATATTATGTTCGGCCTTTTATCCTCACGTGTATTCTTTTTTGAAGCGCAGCCTGCCAAAGACATTCCGGCCACTGACAGGAACAGCGCATTATATATCAGTTTTTCCATTATTACAATCCGTATTTCAACACCTGTTTCTTACCGTCAACCTTAACTTCCACCTCAAGTCCTTTCTCATCATATTTCTTTGATTTGAACTTGGCAGAAATCTTCGGCGCATCAGCACTGTCCTTAAGCGGGCAGATAACAGTGATATACCTTACCGGATCGTTAGTCTCCTTCTTTACATTGAATGAAACATTCATTCTTTTCTGTTTCTTTCTGTATTCAGTAGACAACCATCCTTCTTCTTTCTTCATTGTCATGCCGTCAGGACCGAAGCACTGCAGTTTCATATTGCTGCCCGGTTCAAAAGCTGTCACGAAAGTCATATCCTCACGACTGTTGTTTACCTTTCCACGAGGCATCTGATAATTCAGATTGACAGAACCTTTTGCATCTCCCACAGCCTCGTCTACGATAACGAAATACTTGCCATCAACAAAGAATACAGAACGACGGTGTTTCAGTTTCTTGTAGCTCTGGTTTTCTGTAACCAACATCTGTACATTACCTTCAGGCTGCCAAAGCAATGTCTTTGAATCAGTAGTTTCCAAATCCTTGCCACCAAGAGTCAATGTATTATGCACACGAGTCTGACGGAACCAGTTACGCCATTCCATAACCTCTCCATTACCCGCATATACATATGAACCTGAATCGGCAAACAGTTTCTTGCCATTAAACCAAAGTTCGAAAGTTCCGTTATCAGGCTGGCAATGCCAGAAAGCCTTAGGACCAGCTTTTACCACCATCTGCGTAGCATCCGTATCCCATGAGTTACGGAATACGAAGAAGCCTGACTCCTTGAAAGCAATAGAAAGGTTTGCAGGCAGTTTACCTTCCTTACCCTGTGTAGCCATATATCTGATAGCTTCGTTTTCAGGGAAAGTCTTAAGCCAACGCTTGTAGTTTTTGAGCATTTCTTTCTTACTTGTCAGCTTAGCATCGCTGAAGCAAGGATTTGTATAATCAGGGAAAGAAATATTCATATAGAACATTATCATACTTTCCACTGTATCAATATAAGACTGTGGGAACTCTTTCTTGTAACCGTTCATATCAGCTAGTTCCAATGCCTTCCAGAAAATATTGATAGCAGCCAGATGATAGTGAGGATCCAACTCAAATTGTCCTCCATCCTTATAAACCTGTACACCAATCTCCTTGTTCAGAATGTCTATACCGCTACGTCTCCACTCGGCAGCCTCTTTAAATTCAGGGAAGAAAGAACCTGCACACAACATACGCTGAGCCTCAAACAACAGGTGATTACCCTGATCAGAGTAGTTTGCCATGATATGCAAAGCGTGCTTATGATAGTTCAGGAGGAACTCGGTTAAGAACTCCGGAGTAAACGAAGGTGACGGCAAGAACAATACAAACTGTGATGTCTGATCCTGCAAACGGTTACTAACCTCAAGAGGACGCCATGCGAATCGCATATTCTCATAATCACCCTTCAGTTTTCCATCGTTTACCAGTTCATATTCTTTTTTGTCTATTTTCAACAATGGATTCTTCTTTATCCAGTCCATATACTGGAAGACCCATTCTTTTGCATATTTCTCATCACCACTCAATCTATAGGCCTTACCCATCGGAGTAAACCATTTGTGGCGGTGTAGCTGCCAACGCAATTCATTATCCTTTACAGGCCAATACTGCCAGTCTATATCCTGACCGTAGTTGAACGAAGGCTGATAACCTTTATGAGAGAAGAAAGTATGTTCCAAAGCCTCATCCGCCCATTTCTGTTCATCCTTACTTATAGTAATCTTATCAACGTTCACTTCAGGCGCCTTGACATTCTTACGTGCCCTATAGTATTCCAGCAATGCACTTGCCGCATCGGCATCCTTACCCTGAGAATGCAGTTCCTTCACTTTTTCCAATCCCGGATAATCGAGATTTAGGAAATCAAACACTTCTGTTTTTAACTCCTGCGCAGCAGCCGTACACACGAAACAAGCCAACGCTACTGAAGCAGCCAGATTTTTAAAAGCAAATATTTTCATGTATTGTGTTAGTTTGTGAGCCTGCGAGTTCATCAGTCCTTAAATTCCAATCAACAGACTTAAGAGCTAAAGAACTCACAAACCCGAAGATAATTATAAATTCTTATATTCAATACCTTTAAGTCTCATATATCTCTGCAAAGCCTCAAGATAATAATAGTCCGCATAGTTAAGAGGAACATCTATTTCCGAACCGTTAGGAAGAGAACCTGTAGAATGCATCAATATAAATCCCTGATTTTCTCCTTCCTTTGCAAGATATGCATCAGATGACAAACTCTTAAGTATTTTCTCTGCATAATCAAAATATTTCTGTCCGTCTTCCACCATAGTGCTCATTTCAATCAGCGCAGAAGTTGTAACAGCGGCAGCAGAAGCATCACGAGAAGTTTCCTCTGTAACAGGAGCATCGTAATCCCAATAAGGAATAGCATCATCTGTTTTCACTCTGTCCATTATCATATCCGCCACATTAACAGCAAAGTCCAAATACTTCTTGTCACCTGTTTCACGATAGCATGATGTATATCCGTAAACAGCCCAAGCCTGTCCACGAGCCCATGAAGAATCATCATTCTTTCCCTGATGAGTCTGCTTACGTTCCACTGTTCCATCATTGTTATAGCTTACCACGTGCCAGCAAGTATAGTCCGGACGGAAATGATTAGCCATAGTCTTGTCAGCATGCTTCAAAGCCACTTCCTTATACTTGGCATCACCAGTCATTTTGCTTACAGTAAACAGCAGGTCAAGATTCATCATATTATCTATGATAACAGGAAAATTCCAGGTACCGAAATCCCATGAGCGGATACATGAAGTACCTTCGTCGAAACGTCCTATAAGATTATCAGCAGTCTCAACCATAACAGCGTCTATAGTATCAGCATATGCCAGACGGCGTGCGTTTCCATAACTGCAGTTAATCATAAATCCCAAGTCGTGTGTACCTTTATAATAACGTACCGGATTAAGTATGTTTGTAAATTTTGCAGCCT
>Reeses_p1__coassemble_836_pt1 | contig 17007 bp, 18 predicted proteins | sample Reeses_p1__metabat2_high_PE_011 | metagenome-assembled genome bin Reeses_p1 | reverse complement strand
ACAATATAAAGCATTGAACGATGTATATATATTCGATAAGAACGGCACAAAGAAATCTCAGTTTGAAACTGGTAATTATACTGCAGGAATACGTTTTGTGACAGAATAACAGCCTTAAAACCAATATCTGCATCATTATTATAATGAAGAAATCATTTTTACTATCTGCCAATATAGTAACATTAGTCCTGCTTATCTCTGCATGCGGCGGAGGAAGCAGGACTTCCTCGCATTCTGAAACTCCGGTCGATACAGTGATATTCCGTTATGCCGAAAACATCAGAATACTGAAATTCAAGAATTATACCAAAGTGGAACTGCGCAATCCGTGGGATACACTGAAAACACTCCACACGTATATACTGACAGACAGAAACAATGCCAAGAACAGCAATCTGCCTGAAGGAACTATAGTACGCACGCCTCTCGAAAATGCCATCGTTTACTCATCTGTACACAACTCACTCATAGCTGAAATTGGAGGTATAGAATCCATAGCCGGTGTGTGCGACATACAGTATATCAAACACCCACAGATAAAGGCTATGTATGAAAAGGGGGTTATAACCGACTGCGGCTCATCCATGAGTCCGGACATAGAAAAGATTATCGACCTCAATGCTGATGCCGTTCTTCTCTCACCTTTTGAAAATAGCGGAGGTTACGGAAGAATAGAAAGTATAGGAGTGCCGATTATAGAATGTGCCGACTATATGGAAACATCTCCCCTTGGCAGAGCCGAATGGATGAAGTTCTACGGGCTTCTGACAGGAAGAGAACAAGAGGCCGACTCACTGTTCAGGAGTGTAGAAAATGAATATCTCTCGCTGAAACAAATTGCCAAAGATGTAACAAACCGACCTACGGTGATTTCCGAACTTAAATACTCATCGGCCTGGTATGTTCCGGGCGGGAAAAGCACTACAGCAAAAATTATTGACGATGCCGGAGCAGACTATATATTCAGCTACACAACGGAAAGCGGCTCGGTGCCAATGTCGTTCGAAACAGTTCTGGACAAAGGCCAGAAAGCTGACTTCTGGCTCATAAAGTATAATCAGAAACAGGATAAGACATATTCTGAGCTTAAAAAAGACTACTCTCCATACACTAATTTTGACGCATGGAAAAATAAGCGTATCTTTGGGTGCAATACCTCGTACGTGAATTTCTACGAAGAGACACCCTTCCATCCTGAAGCACTGCTCAGAGATTTGATTATAATCTTCCATCCGGAAATTATGAAAGATGAGAAAACACGCTATTTTACGGGGTTGAAGTTTTAGCTTATGATATTTATTTAAAAAAAAGAAGATTTTGAGAAACAGGGATACTCTATATATCACATTGCTTGCCATTCTGACTGTAATGCTTGCCGCCATAAGCCTGTATTACGGTTCGGTCAGTATTCCGGCATCCGCAGTTACTGACATACTTTGTGGCGGAGAGGCAGAAAAAAACAGCTGGGCGTACATCGTCCTGCAGTCGCGCGTACCACAAACCACTACTGCAATACTCACCGGAGCCGCACTTGCAGTGTCCGGACTGATGTTGCAGACCGTGTTCAACAATCCTCTGGCAGATTCCTCCATACTGGGAATAAGCGCCGGTTCAAGCCTTGGAGCTGCACTGGTGATACTTGGTATGGGAGGGAGCATTGCGGTATCGACAGTAAACTTTGGCGGATTTCTGTCCGTAATTGCAGGTGCCATGACCGGAGCGTTTGCCATAATGGCATTCATCCTGTTTCTATCCACACTGATAAAGAATAATGTAATGCTACTCATAGCAGGAATCATGACAGGGTACGTCACTTCCTCGGCTATATCTCTCCTCAACTTCTTTTCTACAGCCGAAGGAGTACACTCGTACATAACTTGGGGGATGGGAAACTTCGGAGGTGTATCGCTTACACAGCTGCCCGCCTTTGCCTCGATGATAATAATCGGACTGGCAATATCCGTTATGCTCATTAAGCCTATGAACGCACTTCTTCTGGGAACAAGATATGCGGAAAATCTTGGTGTCAATATCCGACGTACAAGAAACTTACTCCTGCTGTCTACCGGAATACTGACAGCCGTTACAACAGCTTTCTGCGGGCCTGTTTCGTTTATCGGACTGGCCGTACCTCATATCGCACGGCTTCTGTTAGGCACATCGAATCATAATTCACTTCTCCTGGCTACCGCACTCTGCGGAGCTGCGATGGCTCTGTTATGCTCAATAGTAAGCATCCTTCCCGGCGAGAACGGTATCATACCGATAAATGCAGTAACACCGGTACTCGGAGCTCCGGTAATTATATATGTAATTATTAACCAGAAGAAAATACAATACTTTAACTGATGGAAATCAAAGACGTGATTACAGCTTCAAATCTGAGTATCGGTTATAATATTAAAGGCAAGAAAACAGCCGTACAGTCCAACCTCGACTTCAGTCTGAAAGGTGGTAACCTGACATGTCTGCTCGGTCCGAATGGTGCGGGAAAGTCAACTCTCCTGCGTACAATCTCCGCTTCGCAAAGCATACTTGACGGCAGCCTTACCCTTATGGATAAACCAATTGCGAGATACGCGGAAAAGGAACTGTCGCGCACCATCGGACTTGTATTGACGGAACGAATCTTTGCAGGAGCATTGACAGTGCGACAGCTTGTAGCTCTTGGAAGGCAGCCACACACCGGATTCTTCGGCCGCTTGTCTGCCTACGACAAAGAAATCATAGACTATGCCTTGCACCTTACGGGAATAAGCCACAAAGCCGAAAATTATACAGCCAATCTCTCTGACGGTGAACGTCAAAAGGCCATGATTGCCAAAGCTATAGTCCAGGAATGCCCGATAATACTTCTTGACGAACCGACAGCCTTCCTTGATGCGGTAAGCAGAATAGAGATACTCACATTGCTTCACCGCCTGGCCCACGAAGAGAACAAAGCTATATTACTCTCCACCCACGACATAGAGCAGGCATTGGTAACAGCCGACTATCTCTGGCTGCTTACTCCGAAAAACGGACTTCATTCAGGAGTTACTGAAGACATAATTCTATCCGGACTGATGGACAGGCTTTTCCCGGAAGCAGAAATAAGGTTCGACCTTATGCACGGAGGTTACTCCCCAACCGTAAAAGCCGACAGTTCCATCATTCTATATACTGATGATCCGGTACTCAAGCACTGGACACAAAACGCGCTGAACCGTCACGGTTTTCTGTGTCTGGAAAAACAGTCTGCACCGGAAGATAAAAAACTGCCGGAACTGAAAGTACTTTCATCATCAGTAATGCAATTATATATTGATGAAAAGAGCTACAGTTGCAGTAGTTTCGGCGAACTTATATCTATACTAAGTTAATTAGCTCGCTTTATCCTGATTTCATAGGGTTTTGATACTTAAAATAAAACGTGGAGTCATTTTAGTCCAAACGTGCGGTCGTTTGAGATAAAATGACCCCACGTTTTTTTTTGAGCATATTTTAGCCTTAATTCAGGAACAGTTTTTGGATGCCTGTTAATATGAAAAAATACTCCTTATTTCTTTTGAAAGTTCAAATTAAAATCATATATTTGTGATATTAAAATAATATCACTTAATCTTATAATTATGGACACAAAAGATTTTTTTTTCAAGGGTTTCAAGATGAATGGCTTTTTAGCCTTGTTTTTACATCTGGTTGTGCTTACGGGAGTTGCTGTGGGATGCTTTCTAACAGGTCATATTCTTGGCTATATAATCGGTGGGTTGTGTATCCTGAAATGGCTTATATTCTTTGGAGGATATATGCAGCTTGAGCCTAATGAGGCCAGGGTGATGGTTTTCTTCGGAAAGTATAAAGGAACGTTCAAGGAAACAGGCTTTTTCTGGGTTAATCCTTTTATGAATAAGAAAAAGCTTTCTTTGCGTGCAAGAAATCTTGATGTAGAGCCTATCAAGGTGAACGACAAGATAGGTAATCCGGTTTTGATAGGTCTTGTGCTTGTTTGGAAGGTAAAGGATACTTACAAAGCTATGTTTGAGATAGACTCGCAGACTATGGCTGACACATCGACTGCCAATAGTAAGGAAGTTACTGTAGGTAGTACGGTAGGCAGTCGTATGAACGCTTTTGAGAATTTTGTCCGCATACAGAGTGATGCTGCTTTGCGTCAGGTGGCAGGACAGTATGCGTATGATAATAATGAGTCGGAAGCCGACGAACTGACTCTGCGTTCCGGTGGAGAGGAGATAAACGACCAGTTGGAACAGAAACTGAATGAGCGTCTGGCTATGGCATGTATTGAAATACTTGAAGCAAGGATAAACTATCTGGCATATGCTCCTGAAATCGCTGCTGTGATGTTGCGTCGCCAACAAGCAACTGCCATTATAAGTGCAAGAGAAAAGATTGTTGAAGGTGCGGTGTCAATGGTTAAGATGGCTCTTGACAAACTTTCGGATGAAGAGATAGTTGAACTTGACGAAGAGCGTAAAGCTGCAATGGTGAGCAATCTGCTTGTGGTTCTTTGTGCGGATGAGGCTGCACAGCCGGTTGTTAATACGGGAACATTACATCATTAATTAATAATGTGGAACTATGGGATTAAAGAAAATTGTCCGATATACGTGTTCGACCAAAGTGTCGTCTTTCATTCCTATGGTCTTGAATGCAGTGGCGACAGTGCTATTGGTTGTATTTGGTTTGGTAAAGTATAGTATGGATGATATAGAGCCTGCGGAAAAAACACTCTTCTACTGCATTTTACTGTGTGCGATAGTTCTTGTTTTATCGTTTACTTTTTACAATGCCTATCGTTATAAAAAACCTGTTGATGTCCAAAAGGTTGTTGTCTTGAATAGTCTTCTGAGTAGATTGTATTTAAGAAGCAGGATGCTTTTTGCATTATTGGTATTTATAGCCCATTTAGTGCTGATATTGCTGCTGCGTCTTGTTTTTGACTGGATAGATTACGGAACGGTAAGATTCTTCTCATCCTTAATTGATATAATCAAAGGTTGGATAGTTGAAGCTTGTCTTTTAGGGTTGTCTTTTACAGCATTGGCATATAATGATTATTATTCATATTTTAAAAGCAAATAGTAATATATTTTTACAATGGCCAAGAAGGAAAGTTCTATAAAGAGTTTTGTGCTTCGTGTGGATTCTGAAACTATGGAAGCAATTGAGCAATGGGCTGCAGATGAATTCCGCAGTACCAACGGTCAGCTTCAGTGGATAATCAACGAGGCTTTGCGAAAAAGTGGCCGACTGAAGAAAACACGGAAAGAAAGGGTGACAGACGATGAAAAAGATTAGAATACGTTGCTTTAATATAAACCTCGGCCCATATTCTGCAGAGGGACAAGATGTTAATATCAATTATCACCCTTCTGTGTTTGATAGGGTGTTGGAGGCAGTTTCGGCGTTGATGGTAATAGCGGGATGTATATATCTTGTGGCAAATGATGGCTTTGAAAACAAGGATATGCTGATAGGTTTCCTGGTGAATTTTTTAGTTTGTTTGCTGATGTTTACCAGTGCATACGCTCCGGTGCAGTATATTCGTTTTCCTGTAAGAATATCCGGACGGAATATTGTAAAGCAATATGTTATGGCGCTTCGGCTGATGAGAATTGTAAATATTTTTATCTGTCTGATGCTCGTTTTCAATGCATTGTCCATCAATTTCCCTTGGGCAAATCCAGCTATAGGAATAGCTGTAACTGCAATGCTGCTTTCAATAATGGTTTATTATATTTTTGCCATCAGAAACAAATAATTAAAACATAAGTGTTATATTTGAAGAAATTATAAATTCTACGACAATGATAACATTTCCAAATGCCAAAATAAATCTGGGCTTGAACATCATCGAAAAACGCCCGGACGGATATCACAATCTTGAGACAGTGTTTTTCCCTATCAATCTTCAGGACGCACTGGAGGTAAAACCTTTGGAAGAAGAGGGAAAGGACTATAAAATCAGTATGAAGGGTAATGTTCTTGACTGCAATCCTGATGATAATCTTGTGGTCAAGGCTTATAAGCTCCTGAAACAGGATTTCAATCTTCCTCCTGTAGATATTCATCTTTTCAAGCATATACCGAGCGGGGCAGGCCTTGGAGGCGGTTCGTCCGACTGTGCCTTTATGATTAAGATGCTAAATGAGAAATTTGCTTTGGGATTGAGCCTGGAGAAAATGGAAGAATACGCGGCAAAGCTTGGATCCGACTGTGCTTTCTTTGTACGCAACGAGCCTGTGTTTGCGACAGGGATAGGTAATATATTTGAACCTGTAAGGCTGTCGTTGGCTGATTATTATATAGTATTGGTCAAGCCGGATATTTTCGTATCTACACGTGACGCTTTCTCGAAAATCAAGCCTCACAGACCGGAACTGTCCCTCAAGGAAATAATCAAGATGCCGGTGGAGAAGTGGAAAGACGTGATGGTTAATGATTTTGAGGACAGCGTCTTTGCCTTGTATCCTGAGATTGCAGCAATCAAGGATAAGATGTACGACCTTGGCGCTGTTTATGCTTCGATGTCCGGTTCCGGTTCTTCAGTCTATGGACTGTTCCGTCAGCCTATAGAGAATGTGGACGAGAAATTTGCAGGATGTTTCTGCCGTCAGAGAGAAATGTTTTAAACAGAAAATGCAGGTGATTCATTTTTTCAAACAGAATATTGGGGGAGTTTCTCTGCCGGAGAGATTTACTTTCCCATTTCATTATACACCTCATCCGCTGACACGAATTGCAGCGGATGAGGTTCGGTCTTATTTGTCCACTCGCACCGACTGGCAGGATGAAATCGGCAAAGGCAAGATGTTTGGTGTTCTGATAGTAAGGACAGAGGATTTCGGTATCGGTTATCTGGCAGCCTTTTCGGGAAATCTTGCAGGCAGCAATATGCATGATTTCTTTGTTCCTCCGGTGTATGACCTTCTTAATCCTGACGGGTATTTCCGGAAAGAGGAAGCGGAAATATCAGCCTTGAACAGACGTATCAGCGATATATCCAAGAGTGATTCTTATCTCATGGCAAAGAAGGAACTGGACGAAACAAGGCTTCAAGCATTCTCTTCTTTGGCATCTGCGAAGGAAGAACTCAAGAGAAGTAAAAAGGAAAGGGATGAAAGACGTTCTGATGGAAATCTTTCGCCGGAAGAACTTGATGCCATGATTCGTGAAAGTCAGTTCCAAAAGGCTGAATATAAAAGACTGGAGAACTCGTGGAAGGAAAAACTGAATGAGGCAGAGCAGATAGTAAAGAGTTTTGATGCAGAGATATTGCAGTTGAAACAGGAGAGAAAGACTCGTTCGGCTGCATTGCAACTATGGCTTTTCAGGCAGTTTGATATGCTGAATGCGAAAGGTGAACGCAAAGATTTGTGCGAGATATTCAAAGATACCCCTCAGGGATTGCCGCCGGCAGGAGCAGGGGAGTGTGCTTTGCCTAAACTCCTGCAGTATGCCTATCTGCATGGTTTGCAGCCGTTGGCAATGGGAGAATTCTGGTGCGGAATGTCGCCTAAGGATGAGATTCGTCACGACGGCTATTTCTATCCTTCATGCAAAGGTAAATGCGAACCAATTCTGAAACATATGCTCGTGGGGCTTGATGTGGAGCCAAATCCATTGGCAGAAGACTTGTTTAAGGATACTCCGCTTAAGATTCTGTATGAGGATGAATGGATAGTGGCAGTAGAGAAGCCGTCCGGAATGCTTTCCGTTCCGGGAAAGAATGATTTGGACTCTGTACAGCAGAGGTTAAGACTGATGTATCCTGATGCTACAGGTTCTTTGGTAGTTCATCGTCTTGATATGGCTACATCCGGGATACTTCTTGCTGCCAAAGATAAGGACGTGCATGCCAAGTTGCAATCTCAGTTTGAAACAAGAAGTATCCTGAAGGAATATACAGCCATATTGGATGGAGTACCTCAGGAGGAAAGTGGAATGATTGACTTGCCTATATGTCTGAATCCACTTGACAGACCGCGACAGATGGTTGATTTTGAGAATGGAAAGCCGGCAATAACCGAATATAAGATAGTTGGTATTTCAGATGGGCGTACAAAAGTAATCTTTAAGCCTCATACAGGTCGTACCCATCAGTTGCGCGTACATTCGGCTCATGCGTCGGGGCTGGGTTGTCCTATATCGGGTGATGAGCTTTATGGAAATCCTGATTCGGCACCACGCTTGTGTCTTCATGCGTCAAGACTCGTATTCCGACATCCGGTATCGGACAAGGAGGTAGAGATAGTTTCTCCGTGTCCATTTTAGAAAATTATTAATTATCGAACGGTATTTAAATGCTGTTTAAACGTTATTAGAATGTCGTTCGAACCTTGTTTACTCGCCGTTCATCAGGTGTTTACTGAACGTTCGCTGAACGGCTGGTGAACGTGGAATGAACTTTAAAATAAAAAGATTTGATTATGGAATTTATTGAATTGGTAAAGAAACGTCAGAGTGACAGAAAGTACAAGAATACTCCGGTAGATAGAGAAAAGGTGATCAAGTGTCTTGAAGCTGCAAGACTGGCTCCGTCGGCATGCAACAGTCAGCCATGGAAATTCGTTGTAGTAGACAAGCCGGAACTTCTTGCGGAGATGGCCTCGGCTGCAGCAGGTATGGGAATGAATAAGTTTGCATCGCAGTGTCCTGTGATAGTGGCTGTCGTGTTGGAAAAGATGAACTTTACGGCACGTATAGGCAGCGTGATAAAGGATAAGGAATATTCTCTTCTTGATGTAGGTATAGCTGTGGAACATTTCTGTCTTCAGGCAGCGGAATTTGGGTTGGGTACGTGTATCCTCGGATGGTTCGATGAAAAGAAAGTGAAGAAGTTGCTTGGCATAGGCAGCAAGAGAGTTCCGCTTCTGATTACATTGGGCTATCCTGATGGCGAGACGAGAAACAAAATCAGGAAAGACATTAACACTATGAGCAGCTGGAATAAGTATGAATAAGCAGAAGAAGATAGTATTGGTCTTAGTGGCTGTGGCGGTAGTGCTTGTAGCTGTGTTGACAGTGAATAACTACCGTTCGATGGAGAGCGAAGAACAGTCGCTCGATGAAGTGGAGGTGACGGACTCTGCCGAAGTGGAAGAAATCACTTACAAATATGGTATTCCTGTGGATAAATATAATGTGAAGTACGGTATAGTTAAACCTAACCAGAATCTGTCTTTTATATTGTCTGATCATGGATTGAGTTCGCAGAATATTCACGACCTTAATCTTAAGACAGAAGGTGTATTCGATGTAAGGAAAATCCGAAGCGGAAGAGCGTATGCTATGTTTACTTCTAAGGACAGTCTTGCCACTCCAAAGTTCTTTGTCTATGAGGAAGATCCGAAATCGTATGTGGTTTTCGACCTTAGAGGAGAATACAAGGTTACGCGCGGACAGAATCCTGTGGAGTGGAGAACAAAGGAAGCAAAGGGGAAAATCAATTCTTCATTGTGGGTGGCCATGCAGGACTGCAATACTTCGCCGCAGCTTGCGATAGTTCTCTCGCATATATTCGGTTGGACTATCGACTTCTTCGGACTTCAGAAAGAAGATGAATTCCGTGTGATATACGAGCAGGAATATGTAGATGGAAATGCATTGCAGAACTTCCATGTACTTGCGGCTTCGTTCCGTGCTTCGGACAGTACATATTATGCCATTCCGTTCACTCAGGATGGCGAGGAACTCTATTATAATGAGAAAGGAAACAGCCTTGAAGGGGCATTTCTGAAAGCTCCGCTTGATTTCTACCGTATTTCGTCACGCTTCACCAACAGCCGTTACCATCCGGTGCTGAAACGTTATCGTGCACATCATGGAGTGGACTATGCGGCTCCTACCGGAACTCCGGTGTATGCTATCGGTAACGGAAAAGTAATTGCGAAAGGTTATCAGGCAAACGGTGGAGGAAACTATGTGAAAATCAAGCATAACGGTGTATATACCACTACATATATGCACCTGTCACGTTTTGCAAAAGGCTTGAAAGTCGGTTCTACAGTCAAGCAGAAAGAAGTGATAGGCTATGTAGGTTCTACCGGGCTTTCTACCGGACCGCATCTTGACTTCCGTGTGTTTGAGAACGGAAAGCCTATAAATCCGCTTACTATCAAGTCGCAGCCTAAGAAACCCGTAAGCCAGCAGAATATGGCTGCTTATACTGTTCTTTGTGATTCGCTTATGAACAGGCTTCAGGGAATGTAAGATATTTTTATCGTGTGGTAAATATAAAAGAGCCATATCAAATCCTCCCATTTATAGAGGTTATGATATGGCTCTTGTTATATCTTATAATTAGGATTTTAGAACATATAATCCCAAGCAGGAAGTGCCACAGGTTTCTGTTTTGCAGCCTTCAGAGATTTTTCGTCAAGATATTTCTTGTTTATCACGATACGGAACAAATACTCATCGAACCATTTATCGGTGAAAGTCATGAATCCGTTATGACCTGCAGACGAACCCCAGCTGTTTTCAAACTGCCATTTCAGTGGTTTGTCGTTCTCGTCAGTATCGACAGCTCTCAAAGACATGGCGTGAGCTGAACCGCTCTCTCTCGTAAGGATTCTTGCTTTCTTGTCCATATCGAGTTTTATACCGAAAAGAGAAGAATAATCGAACATTTCCGGATGGCAAACTCCGTCGGCTGAGTTATACATAGCCACATCTACCGATGCATACATAGCTTCATTGCCCTTGATTGAAGCGATGGCTGCTTTCTTAATCACATCGTTAGGCAAGTTCAGGTAAACCCAGTTCACACCCTCGTAAGTGTTGCGGTAGTTTGCAATTTCGTAAACCTTGTAGTACTCGCGGGTAGGGTCGTTCATTATCATAACGTATGATTCCGGATTGTAGTTTTCCGGTTTAATCATATTATAGAACTCCTTAGGAGTAGTTTTCAGAGTCTTGATTTCTCCCGAAGCAGTTTCATATCTCCATTCGAACTGGCTTGGAGGATTGCCGAGGCAGAGCGAAAGGATTCTGTAAATATCTTTCAATATAGCTTTCTTGGCTTCTGCTATTTCTTTCTTGCTCTTCTTTCCGTTTACCAGATTACGGAGTTCGTATCCTCCTGTGCGCAGACGTTCGTTGAGTACTGAACGCATCTGTGTAGTGTTGTTCGAGTGTGCGGTTTCCGGCATTACTGTCTGAGGAACTACACCGTATTTTTCAGCGATATTGTAGAACAGATTCCATACGCCACCGTCGCCTACAGGAGTTCTGAAATAAAACTCTACATCGCGTTCCAGCATGTCGTGGTCTGCTGTAGCTATGGCATTTTCAAGGAAAAGATTACTCTTTTCGAACATGTCCCAGAAATAGTTGTAGTTGTGTGAGAAATCGAATTCCTTGATGTCGAACTGCTTCATTACCGACGGACGGAGCACGTTCATGGAAGTAAACATCCAGCATCTTCCTGACTGTTGCTGGTCTGTGATACCCTTAACGTCCACTTTATATTTGAAATAATGGTCGGTTTCTCCCTGGATTTCTCTGTTTAGAGATAGTTTTCTCAGGTTGGATTCGTTTGTGATTATGTTCTGAAGGGCTTTTGTAGAAGCATCCATTACGAATGATGACTGTATGTCCTTCAGGTCTGATTCAGTGACCTGCTGTGCTCCTGCGCTGATAGCCATTGCCCCGAGGGCTGCTGTGAATAATGTTTTTTTCATGTGTCTATGGTTATTTGTTTTGTATTTCTGTTGCAAAGATGGCATTTTTAGTTGGATGATGCAAATATCCATATCATATTGCCATACAAAAAAGAAACTGCATGGCATCCTTCGCTTGTTTCAGGATTGCCATGCAGCTTTGATTTCTTTCTTATTGCTTTTTTTATTTGATTTCAAACTCTTCCTTCATATCGATTTCTTCGCCTTTTGCATCATAGAACTTGTATTGAAGCATTGCGAGATTCTGGTTAGGGATGACTTTGATACCAAATCCGTATTTCATCTGCCATTTGCGTTTGATTGAAATCATTCCCTGGTTCACATAGGCAGCTACATACGGGTGGATATGCAACGTGAATTTCTTCACTTTCAATTTGTTGACCAGATAGTCCACCTTACTCTCAAGTGAGTCTGTGAAAAGTATCGAAGGTTTGATTTTACCTTTACCGAAACATACCGGACATTCTTCGTCTGTGGTTACGTCCATTGCAGGACGAACTCTCTGGCGTGTAATCTGCATAAGGCCGAATTTACTCAACGGCAGGATGTTATGCTTTGCTCTGTCCTTCTGCATGTTCTGACACATGCGTTCGTATAGTTTCTGACGGTTCTCGGCAAGGTTCATATCAATGAAATCGACAACTATTATACCACCCATATCCCTCAGTCGGAGCTGGCGTGCCAGTTCGTCGGCAGCACCCAGGTTTACGTCGAGGGCATTGGCTTCCTGTCCGTTGGCAGATTTCGAGCGGTTTCCGCTGTTCACATCTACCACATGAAGGGCCTCGGTATGTTCGATAATGAGGTAAGCGCCGCTCTTGTATGAAACAGTCTTACCGAATGAGGATTTGATTTGCTTTGTGATGGCAAAGTTGTCGAAAATGGGAAGCTGACCGGTGTAGTGTTTTACAATGTTCCCGCGTTCGGGAGCTATCAGAGCTACATAGTCCTTTACTTCGTTGTAAACATCTTCATCGTTTACATAAATATTTTCGTATGACGGATTGAACAGGTCGCGCAGCATGGCTACCGTACGGCTTGTTTCCTCATATACCAATGTGGGCAGTTTTGTGGCCGACTGCACCCTTGTTATTGTTTCTTCCCAATGTTTGAGCAATACTTTCAGTTCAGCATCAAGTTCTGCCACTCTCTTTCCTTCGGCTACTGTTCTTACTATGATACCGAAGTTCTTTGGCTTGATGCTTTGAAGCAGTTGCTTCAATCGTGTCCTTTCTTCGCTCAATTTGATTTTCTGCGAAACAGAAACTTTGTCGTTGAACGGTATAAGTACCAAATATCTTCCTGCAAATGAAAGTTCGCATGTCAGGCGCGGACCTTTGGTGGAGATAGGTTCTTTCACTATCTGAACTATCACTTCCTGTCCTTGCTGCAATACGTTTGATATAGAGCCGTCTTTATCTATATCCGGCAGAGAATTAGCCTTTGATATAGGGTAAAGTTTCTTTCGGTCACTGATAACCTGCTTTAGATACTTCTGATAAGAATGAAACTGTGGTCCCAAATCAAGATAGTGAAGGAATGCGTCTTTCTCGAAGCCCACATCCACGAAGCATGCATTAAGTCCGGGCATAAGTTTCTTTACTTTGCCCACATACATGTTCCCAACGGAGAAAGAAAGGTTTCTTTCTTCTTTCTGAAACTCTACAAGGTTTTTGTCCTCCAGCAGAGCTATTGAAATCTCTTTGGGCTGTACGTCAACAACTAATTCGCTTGTCACTTTTTCTTGGTTTAATGGAAATTGTTTAAATTCTTAATTAAGACAAAGAACAAACCCGAAAGACTGTGACAGTGCTTTGCAAGTTTGTTCTTTATTGAAGTCGGGACAGACTAACAATTATTTTTTGCTTTTATGTCTGTTCTTTCTTAGTCTTTTTTTACGCTTGTGTGTAGACATTTTATGTCTTTTTCTTTTCTTTCCGCTTGGCATAGCTTTAAAATTTTTATTGGGTTAATACTAAAATTAATTATTCCTTCACTGAAAGTGTAAAAGTTTTTGCTGGTTTGAATACCGGAATATTGTGTTCCGGGATGATTATTGTAGTGTTCTTTGATATATTACGAGCAGTTTTCTGTGCTCTCTTCTTAACTACGAAACTACCGAAACCTCTCAGGTAGACATTTTCTTCGTTAGACAACGATTCTTTTACTGAACCCATGAACGCTTCCAAAGTAACCAGTACAGTATTTTTGTCAATACCTGTCTTTTTCGCAATTTCGTTTACGATATCTGCTTTAGTCATTTCGCTAATAATAATTATTGTGTTATACTTTATCTAAATTTTTGGTCTGCAAATATATAGCTTTTCTCGTTCTTTAAGAAATTTATTGGCGACATTTTTACAAAAAAAGTGATAAAACCGGTCATTTTCCGGTCAGAAAGGCCGGGTATGTGGCGATATTGTTGCTGCTAAATAGCATTTTCATATCAAGTGAGGAAATGTCGGAATGATGGATTTAGGACCATGTTCCCCACTAACCGAATGTTTATACATATTTTATATTATAGGGTATGATATCTTTATTGCAGTCATACTTACGGTATATAATCAATTAAATGCTGCAAAATGATTGATTTTTCATTTTTTTTCTATATTTTTGATGCGAATTAAAAAAACTTTCTAATATGTCTTTGAATAAGGTACAATTAATAGGTAATGTAGGGAAAGACCCTGAGGTGAGATATCTTGACAGTGGAGTGGCTGTAGCTACTTTCCCGTTGGCAACAACTGACCGTGCTTATACGTTGGCAAATGGTACTCAGGTGCCTGAACGTACGGAATGGCACAACATCGTTTTGTGGAGAGGCCTGGCCGAAACAGCTGAAAAGTATGTCCGCAAGGGAGACAAGCTTTATATCGAAGGAAAAATACGCTCACGTTCTTATGACGACCAGAATGGAGTGAAGAGATATGTGGTTGAAATCTTCGGTGACAATATGGAAATGCTTACACCACGTTCCGCACAGCCGGGAACTCAGCAGCCTGCAGCTCAATCGCAGTCTGTTACTTCTCCTGTACAACCTGTTCAGCAAGCTCCTGTGCAAGATGAGGCATCAGACGATTTGCCTTTCTAAATAACTTATGTCTAACTAAAATTAAATTCTTTGGACCCGGATTCGTATTTATGCCGCTTTGCGGATTTATTTAACGGTGTGACCGTTACAGCCCCTGATGCAGGGGCCATTATTGCTCTTATATTAGCAGTATTATTACTTTATGCTTCTGGTTTTGTATCAGCTTCCGAAATAGCATTCTTTTCGCTGACGCCTTCGGACTTGAGTGATATAGACGAAGAGAGGCACAGTGCAGACACGCATATAAAATCATTGTTGGCTAATTCTGAAAGATTGTTGGCGACAATTCTCATTTCAAATAATTTTGTCAATGTGATGATAATTATGCTGTGCAATTACTTTTTTGCATCAGTCATCGATTTCGGAGGCTCAAGACTGCTTGAGTTTCTTGTTATCACGGTAATTCTTACATTTCTGTTACTTCTTTTTGGGGAAATAATGCCGAAGATATATTCATCGCAGAATGCTCTTGCTTTCAGCAGAAAGGCAGCGCCTGTGTTGAATATATTGAGCCATGTGTTCAAGCCTATTTCGTCGGTGTTGGTGCGTTCCACTGTCTTCATCAATAAGATAGCTTATAAAAAGCCGCAGGGACTGTCCGTAGACGAACTTTCCCAGGCTCTCGAACTGACAGACAAGAATGAGATATCCGAAGAAAGCAATATGCTTGAAGGTATCATACGTTTTGGCGAGGAAACAGCCAAAGAGGTTATGACTTCTCGTCTTGATATGGTGGACCTTGATATAGATTCCACTTTCTCCGAAGTTCTGAAGTGTGTGGTAGAGAACGGATATTCACGCATACCTGTTTATGAGGACAGCAGAGATAATGTGAAAGGGATTTTGTATATAAAGGACCTTCTTCCGTATCTTGACAAGGGTGATGAGTTTGACTGGCGAAAACTTATCCGTCCTGCCTTTTTTGTTCCTGAAACAAAAATGATTGACGACTTGCTGAGAGATTTTCAGACAAACAAGGTTCATATGGCTATAGTGGTCGATGAATTTGGCGGAACATCCGGACTTGTTACCATGGAGGATATCATAGAAGAGATAGTAGGGGAGATAAACGATGAATATGACGATGAGGAAAGAACGTATATAAAGGTTTCGGACGGAGTTTATGTGTTCGAAGCAAAGACTCTTCTTTCGGATTTCTACAAGATAATGAAAACCAATCCAGAGGAATTTGAAGAAGTATCGGACGATGCGGAAACCTTGGCCGGATTTATTTTGGCTGTGAAAGGTGAGTTTCCGTCGTTGAATGAGGAGATAAAGTTTGGCAGATATACCTTCGAGATTTTGGAGATGGATGCCAGAAGAATTCTCAAGATTAAGGTTATAGTAGGGCCTGAACCAGAGAAGGAAGAAGACAACGATTGAGCTTATTGATATTTACGGATATGCCTATATTAAATAAATGGGAATGCAACGGAGCTGCCTGCGGGATATGGAAAGTTACGGAAACCGCCGGGGAACTCCGTTCTTTGCTTACAGAGAAGTCTGTATCGGATGATTTTTCGGAATATAAGTCTGCATCCCGCCAGCTTGAATACCTGGCTGTAAGGGTACTTCTGCTTAATATGTTGGGCAGAGAATGCCGTATCTCGCATTATGATTCGGGAAAGCCATATTTGCAGGACTATGATGCGAAGATTTCTATTTCGCACACTAAAGGGTATGTGGCGGTTATGATTCATCCATATAAAGAGGTGGGAATTGATATTGAATATCATTCAGATAGGGTTAAGAAGGTCATTTCGCGCTTTATTGGTGTTGAGGAAATGTCACTCATAGAAGAAAAACTTCGTTCTGTTTGCAGTGAGGAGGAAAGGGACAGGCTTACGCTTAACATGTATCTGTTGTTTTGGTCGGCCAAGGAAACGATGTTCAAGATGATGGATGCAAGCGAGGTTGATTTTATCAGTCATCTGCATGTGAATTCGGTTTCATTGTCGGACACTCCGGTCTCATATTCTTCTTTTGATGGGAGTTTGTCGGCCTCTGAAAGCAGAACTGCAAAGGCGATGAAAATGGATGTTGAGTTCAGAGTTTTGGAAGACTTTGTCTGTACTTACAGCTGCCTGGACTGACGTTGCTTCATTCCAAAGTATTGTATAAAATAAAAAAAGTCGGACAATCATTATTTCTAATGCGTATTGTCCGACTTTTTTGTAGCCCGTGGGGGAATCGAACCCCCCTTTCAAGAATGAAAATCTTGCGTCC
>Reeses_p1__coassemble_828_pt1 | contig 17154 bp, 16 predicted proteins | sample Reeses_p1__metabat2_high_PE_011 | metagenome-assembled genome bin Reeses_p1 | reverse complement strand
CTAATGTATATTTTCCGGTACCTACGAACGATGTAATGGAATTGGTTTCCGGTGCAGTAAAGACCTTGAGGAACAAATGGCATTCCGAAATCGACTGCTATTTCTATAAGAAGGCCGGTGTGATAGTATGGGATATATGCAGCGACAGTGCCGTACAAGGGGATTTGTTCGATACCGTGGACCGTGAAAAGAGAACGGCATTGGCCAAAGCTATTGACGAAATAAACCGTAAGAACGGTTTCAATGCGGTAAGAATGGCTGTACAGGGATATGACATGAAATGGAGATTGAAATGTGAACACGTGTCGAAGCGTTTCACGACCAATATTAATGAGATAATAGACGTGCATGCTGACTGACAGTCTTTACTCTCTCTTTCTTCTTGACCTGATGAGTTGCTTCTTTATATTGTACGTCAGGACTCCCCAGATTATAAAATCATTGTCCTCCGTAATCTTTATCGGTGGATAGTCTTCATTCCCAGGAACTAACCACAGGCAGCATCCGTCTGCCTCTTTCTCTATTCTTTTGAGTGTGAATTCTCCGTCGATGAATGCTACCACTATATCTCCGTCCATCGGTTCGATACTCTTGTCTATAACCAGCAAATCCCCGTCCGAGATGCCGAATCCGGTCATCGAGTTGCCTACAGCACGGGCATAAAATGTGGTGGCCGGATGTGACACAAGCTCTTTGTTCAGGTCTATCGAGTCTGTCATATAGTCCTGCGCCGGGCTTGGAAAACCGGCACGTATGCCTTCGCCGGCTATGGGCAAGTCAAGCTCCGTACTTAAGTCTGCTGAGTAGAATATTAGTTTCATGGCTACAAAGTTAAATAAATATCCGTATCTTTGCGGCAGATTAATAATGATAATTTATGGCATTTGAAGCAACAAAAAGAGAATGGGGCGAACTTTACGCTTTCTTTCGTATATTGGCCGACGGACAAGTGTATGCCGGAACGCCTGATGTGAAGCGCAATGAGGCGCATATGATACCTGTGGCTATGGTTCAGCGTGAGGAGCACGACGGAACACGCCGGTACATCATAGAAAAGGATTTTATCAACGTAAAAGGTGAGAATATCGACAAGAAGGTTCCGCGCGAGGATTTCGATACTGTGGCCGAACTGATAAAGGAAGCCATAAAAAACACTTCGGGCAATGATGTCACCTCTCCTGACGGTGTGGAGGAATTTCTTGATGAAGTGGCTATCTTCGACCTTGAAGCTCAGACGGATGACCGTACTGACTTTTCCGTAGCTTTCTATCATGCGGATGCTCCGCTCACAGGCTTCTGCGTACGTTCGAGAATGGGAGGAAAGATGTTGCCTCTGCTTGACGGTGGACGTTCGGCTAACTTCAAGTTTGAGCAGACGGGAGTGAAATTTGCTGTCCCTACTATAAACAAAATCAACGCTGAAGGCGAGGAAGATGACGTGACAAGCAGAATGCTGATGATAGAGCGTCTTGGAGGTGTATTTAAATATAATGATGTGGCCGACAAGGTTTTCAGAAGCAACCTTTCGATGATAGACCTTCATGCCGGACGTATGTTTGCCGAAATGACACGTATTATGTGGCTTGACGGAATAACAAAGGTATCGGAACTGACTGAGGAAATAAAGAAACTTAATCCGCTTAAGATAAAGGATGAACTGATAAACAAGCACGGATATTACGAATACAAAGTGAAAGAACTTCTGCTGGCTCTGGCTATGGGAATGCGTCCTGCAAAGATGTACAACGGTACTGACTCCGCTATCTCAGGCTTCCTCTTCGTTACGGCAGAAGGAGAAGTGCTCTGCTATCAGAAAGCTTTCCGACAGGTCTTTGCCGATTTCCTTTATCAGAATTCCCGTCTGGAAAAAGGCTCTACAGAGAAAGACAAGTACGGATATCTGGAAAGGGAAAATGGGGTGTATTACTTTAAACTGAATCTGAAAATCGGGTTAATGAAGCGATAATGTGGAGACAGAAACGGCAGCCGGTAAGGCCGCCGTTTTCTTTATGATATCATATTGATGATGAATTCCCGTTGCAGGGAATAGGAATTACTGTTTTCCTGCAGATATTTTAATAGAAATATTCCGTCTTGTTTAAGTCTTGACTTAAGCAGCAGGTTGTTCTCATGTGTCTCTTCTGAAAACAATAACAGACTTACTGCTATCAGTTCCAGTTTCTCCATACCGCTTTCTTGTAGATAAACTCTTCTGTGCTCATGTCCATAAGCTCATTTGGCGTTATTCCCAATATCTCATGAGTGGTGTGTTCATAAGTATCCAGTTCCCTCTTGTCCAACTTCTTTTTCTTTATGATGGCGTTGGCAATGAGTGATATTATTTCCTGAATCATCCTTATGATGTAATCCTGCTTTATCATGTCTTTCTATTGAAAATTCATTTCAGTTTTATTTTCAATATCTTACCGCTGTTGGCCGGAAGGTCGGTACCTACCGGTTTGGCAGATGTAAAGTTTATCTTTTCCTCTTTACCGGTCAGTAAGTCCTTGACTTTGATATTCTCCAACTTAGGCATTGACAGATACTCAAATGCGTGTTCCGGTATATTTATTGCCACCCTCATGTTTATGTCGCCAAAGTTTACAGCTATAAGCAGCACTTCATCTTCATACTTTCTGATGAAAGCATATTGCTTATGCTCGTTCATCTGCCATCCGTTCAGATTGGCATACATGAGGTCGAAGAATTTTCCATGCGATATACATTTCTCCTCGTTGCAAAGATTCATAAGAGTCTTGTAGAAGTTTCTTATGTTCTTTTCCTTTACGTTAAGAAGGTGTGTATTGTATCGTCCGTGGTTAGTCCAGCGGCGGATGCTGTCTATGCTCCAATAGTCGAAAATGGTAGTTCTTCCGTCCCTTCCGCTAAATCCTTCAGAGTCCATTCCGCTTTCTCCAAGTTCCTGGCCGAAATATATCATTACAGGATTTGTGTTCATACATGCCGATACTATCATACCCGGGAAAGCCTTTATAGGGTTTCCGGCGAAGAAATCGGATGCGATGCGCTGTTCGTCGTGGTTCTCGAGGAAGTTCAGCATATGTTCCTGAATGTCGTTAATGCTTTGCCAGCATCCTGTTATGGCTGTGGCAAATGCACTGTTGCATATCACGGCTCTGAGTGTGTCGTATAGTCCCACTTTGTCGTACAGATAGTCAAAGTGACCGTTGAAGATATAGTTCCTGTATTCCTGAGGGTTATAAACCTCTGCTATGAATATTATGTCAGGATGTTTTTCCTTTATTTGCGGAATAGCCCATCCCCAGAACTCGCACGGCACCATTTCGGCCATGTCGCATCTGAAACCGTCTATTCCTTTCGCTGCCCAAAAGAGCAGAATGTCTCTCATCTTTGTCCATGTGTCAGGAGCAGGAGAGAAGTGGCATCCCGAATTATTATAGTAGTCAACACCATAATTCAGCTTGACTGTCTCGTACCAGTCTGTTCTGTTAGGCCACGCATCGAATTTGTTGTTTCCGGTAGCCTTTGCCGGTTTTTCGGTATATCTTCCGGCTTGTGGGTCGTACAGGTCTATATCGCCTTTCAGTTCCTCGCCCGGGATATAGTAGAAATTGTTGTCAGGGCTGAAAGATACTGTGGTATCATCATCCTCGCCAAGGTCTTTTACCCCTTCCGGTTTGGCAAGCGACTTATACTGGCGTGCCACGTGGTTCGGTACGAAATCGATAATCATTTTCATTCCGGCCTCATGTGTACGGTTTACCAAAGCCTCGAATTCTTCCATTCGCTTGTCTACATTTACAGCCAGGTCAGGGTCAATATCGTAATAGTCTTTTATTGCGTAAGGTGAGCCTGCTTTCCCTTTTACCACAGCAGGATGGTCCTTGCTCAAACCATATGCAGTGTAGTCAGTCTGTGTGGCATGGGCTATTACTCCTGTGTACCAGATATGTGTCGCTCCCAGTTTCTTTATTTCTGCCAGGGCCTGCTCTGTGAAATTATCCATTTTTCCGCATCCGTTCTCGTCTATGCTTCCATTGGCTCTACATGTCAGCACCTGGTTGCCAAATAGGCGTGTAAAGACTTGATATATAATGATTTTTTCTTCAGGATTCATAGTTTTACAGTTTTAGATTAAAAAAAAGACACGTATAATGCCTTTCAGGCCGATACGTGTCTGGTCAGAGTAATATTATTCAATGCCGTGGGCATTCGCTTCTTTGTTTATCTTCTTGATAAGTCCTTGAAGAACGGCTCCCGGTCCGCATTCAGTGAACTCGTCAGCTCCATCAGCTATCATGTTCCGGACTGTCTGTGTCCATCTTACAGAAGCGGTAAGCTGAGCTACAAGATTAGCCTTGATTTGTGCCGGGTCTGTATATGGCTTTGCGTCTACGTTCTGATATACAGGGCATTTTGGAGTGTGGAACTCAGTAGCGTTGATAGCTGCCTCAAGCTCAACTTTTGCAGGTTCCATAAGTGGAGAGTGGAATGCACCGCCGACTTTCAGTGGAAGAGCGCGTTTCGCTCCTGCTTCCTTCATCAATTCGCAAGCCTTGTTTATGCCTTCTATAGAGCCTGAGATAACAATCTGTCCAGGGCAGTTGTAGTTTGCAGCTACGCAAACTTCGCCTTCTGACGCTACTTTTGCACAGATTTCTTCTACTTTTTCATCCGGCAATGCGATGATGGCAGCCATAGTAGACGGTTTTGCTTCGCATGCTTTCTGCATAGCCATAGCACGTGCGTAAACCAATTTAAGACCGTCTTCGAAAGAAAGTGCTCCTGCTGCTACGAGTGCAGAGAATTCTCCGAGTGAGTGTCCGGCAGTCATTTCCGGCTTGAAGTTTTCGCCCATGCACAATGCAGAGATGACAGAGTGAAGGAATACGGCAGGCTGAGTAACCTTAGTCTGACGGAGGTCTTCGTCTGTTCCATTGAACATTATATCAGTGATGCGATAGCCTAAAATATCGTTTGCTTTTTCAAAAAGCTCTTTGGCCAATGTTGAGTTTTCATACAGGTCCTTACCCATACCTACAAACTGGGCTCCCTGTCCTGGAAATACAAATGCTTTCATGATTTTAATTAATAATTATTGATAGTGCTGCAAAGGTAATGATTTTTTCATATAATTACTCATTTTCGTTGAAAATGTGCATAGGAACAGGCGAATAGAAGTGGTTAAGAGGGCCGTGTCCGCTACCGATACACACATCTTTACCGTTCAGAATACCTTTGTGTACATAGTCTTTTGCTTTTCTTACTGCTTCCTGGAGCGTTTCGCCCAATGCCAGATAAGTGGCAATGGATGATGACAGTGTGCATCCAGTTCCGTGGGTGTTTTTGCTCGAAATTTTAGAAGCCGTATATATATAAGGTGTATTTTCTTCTTTTATGCACAGAACGTCGCACATATCGTTTCCTTCAAGATGGCCTCCCTTTATGAGAACTGCCCCACATCCTGATTCCAAAATTTTGTTGCCGGCTGCTGTCATAGAAGCTGCATCACTTATACTGTCGCCTGTAAGTACCATGGCTTCGCTCAGGTTAGGAGTTATAATAGTGGATAGCGGTATAAGTTCTTCCTTTATGGCCTCTATGGCTTTGTCCTCAATCAGTTTACATCCGCTTGTGGAAACCATAACGGGGTCGAACACTACAAATTTAGGTTTGTACTTCTTTATGCTTTCTGCTATGGCTTTCACGATTTCCACATCGTTTATCATTCCTATCTTTATGGCTGACGGTTTGATGTCAGTCATTACGGCTTCAATCTGTGCTTTGACATATGATGCCGGTACGGGGTGTATGCCTGTCACTCCGCATGTGTTCTGTACTGTGATGGCCGTGATGGCGCTTGCTGCATATCCTCCAAGGGCCGAAATGGCTTTTATGTCTGCCTGTATTCCGGCTCCTCCGCTGCAGTCCGAACCTGCTATAGTTAGTACGCTATGGTATTTTTTCATTGTCCTTGTTTATTTTGAATATAATTCTGATACAAATGTAACCATAAATTTGAAAGTAAGGAGTATTTGTGATGTATCTTGTACTTAAGGACTTATGAAAAATTATTCTTTATGTTGTTTTTTATAAAAAAACAGCTATTTTTGCGGTAATTATAAAAAGATGTATGTTTATGGAGATGAATGTGAACAATCATATAGTAATAATGGCCGGAGGTATAGGCAGCAGATTCTGGCCTATGAGCAGTAAGGAACTGCCTAAACAGTTTATTGATGTACTTGGATGCGGACGTACGCTTATACAGCTGACAGTAGACAGATTTAAGGATATATGTCCTCCGGAAAATGTCTGGGTTGTTACTTCTGCAAACTATGAGTCTATCGTCAGGGAACAATTGCCGGAAATACCTTCAGAACAGATACTTCTCGAACCATGTAGACGCAATACGGCTCCATGTATTGCATATGTAAGCTGGAAAATCAAATCGAAAAATCCTAAGGCGAATATAGTTGTTACGCCAAGTGACCATATAGTAATGGATGTAAACGAGTTCAGAAGGGTGATAAACTCGGCTATGAAGTTTACTTCCTCTTCGGATGCCATTGTGACATTGGGTATGAAGACTACACGTCCTGAAACGGGTTACGGATATATAGAGGCAGATCTGACTATGGCATGTCCTTCAAATAAGGAGATATACAGAGTGGACGCTTTCAAGGAAAAACCGGACCTTGAAACTGCAAAGAGATATATTCAGAAGAAGAATTATTTCTGGAATGCAGGTATCTTTATATGGAATGTGAATACAATCGTGAATGCCATGCGTGTTTACCAGCCGGCACTGAGCAAGATTTTTGAAAAGCTTATGCCGTATTTCTTCACAGACAAGGAACAGGAAATGGTAAACGAACTGTTCCCGATGTGTGAGAACATATCTGTGGATTACGCTGTAATGGAGAAGGCCGACGAAATATATGTGTTCCCTGCATCATTCGGATGGAGTGATTTGGGTACATGGGGTTCCCTACATGAAAATTCTGCCAAAGATGCTCACGGCAATGTATGCATAGGTGAGAATATTAAGCTGTATGAATCAAGAAACTGTGTAGTCCATACTACTCAGGAGAAAAAAGTGGTAGTACAGGGACTTGACGGATATATCATAGCAGAAAAGAATAACACTTTGCTGGTATGCCGTCTGAGTGAGGAGCAGAGAATAAAGGAATTCTCTGAAGACTGATGCAGTCTGATGGAGAATAAGAATAAAAACCGGGTCAGAGGTTGAATCCTTTGTACCCGGTCTTTTTTTGTGGTTATGAGTGATTGGTTATTGTGTTGTTTCTTTACTTTATTGCTGCCAATGCTGCTTCGTAGTTTGGCTCCTGAGTGATTTCCGGAACAAGTTCTGTATAAACTATCTTTCCTTCAGGATTGATAACCACTACCGAACGTGCCAGCAGACCGCTCAGCGGACCATCTGCTATCAGTACGCCATAGTTGGCATCGAAATCCGAAGGGTTTCTGAAGTCTGACAATGGAATTACATTCTCGATACCCTCTGTAGTACAGAAACGTCCCTGTGCGAAAGGAAGGTCTTTTGAAATGGCAAGAACCACAGTGTTGTCCATCTTTGCTGCCAACTGGTTGAATTTTCTTACAGATGTGGCACACACGCCTGTGTCAAGGCTTGGGAAAATGTTCAGAACTACGAACTTGCCTTTTGTTTCAGAAAGCTTGAACTGGCTCAAATCGCCTTTTACCATAGTGAAGTCCGGTGCTGTAATTCCGGTTTTGATGAATTCTCCTGCCAGATTAACTGGGGAACCTTTAAATGCTGTTTTTGACATAACTGTATTTTTTTTTGATTGTTATACACTATATATAACGGAATTTATACTATAATTGTTTCACTTTCTTGTGTGAAAAAATGTGAACGGCATAATGAAAATAAAACGACGAATCATTTTACTTAAAACGTGCGTTCGTTTTCAACCAAACGCTTCGTCGTTTTAATTCATCGGATTTATTGTGCTATTTATGCATTTTATATACCTTTGCAACGTAAAAAATCAGTAAACAGTAAATAATTATGGAACGTAAATTAAAAGATTACGCAACATTGGTTTTAAAGGGGATGGGTATGGGCGCTGCCGATGTGGTGCCTGGAGTTTCCGGAGGAACTATAGCATTTATCGTCGGCATTTACGATGAGCTTATCAATTCGATTAAAAGTATTAATGTAAAAAATCTGAAGTTGCTTTTTACGGGAAAAATCTCAGAGTTCTGGAAAGGCATCAACGGGAATTTTCTTATCTCCATAATCCTGGGTGTAGGTATAAGTGTTTTCTCATTGGCAAAAATCATAACATGGTTGCTTACTGACCATCCTGTTCTGGTGTGGTCATTCTTTTTCGGCCTTGTGCTTGCATCAACATGGTTTGTATCAAAGGATATAAAGGAATGGAACTGGAAAACCATATTGTCGTTTATTATCGGTGCAGGTATAGCTTATTATATAACAGTTGCCACTCCGGCAGAAACGCCATCAAACTATTTATTCATCTTTTTGTGTGGGGCGATTGCCATATGTGCAATGATATTGCCGGGCATTTCGGGTAGTTTCATATTGGTTCTTTTAGGCAAATACTTTTATATAATGGAAGCTGTAAAGACTCTTGATATAGTTATCCTGGTGATTTTCGGTGCAGGAGCATTTATAGGTATAACTTCTTTCTCCAGAGTTTTGTCGTACGCTCTGAAGAATTTCAGAAACATAACTCTTTCGGTTCTTACGGGATTTATGCTTGGTTCGCTTAACAAAGTCTGGCCTTGGAAGAGGGTAGTGGAGTATTACACAGACAGTCATGGGGTGGCAAAACCGTTGATAGAGGAGAATATCCTTCCTAATCAATACCTGGTAGAGGCGATAGTGCTGATGATAGTAGGCTTCCTGCTGGTGTATTTCCTTGAAAAATTATCTTCAAAGAAACAGACTGAGGCATAATTATAAAAAAAATTCTGGGCGATATAGCTTGAATGAAGGCTGATTCTATGTTCTGTGAGGCGGATTATGGAATCAGCCTTTAGTATTGTTAATGTAACTTATTATGTTTTATTCAGTATTAAACCTTGATTCGCTGCAAAAAAATGTTCAGATTTTTTTTGTTTTATGTATGTTTTTCCTATCTTTGCGACAAATAAAGTTAAACTTATAAGATGATGGAACAGCTTTTAACTCCTGATTATATTTTTGAGTCTAGTTGGGAAGTGTGTAATAAAGTTGGAGGAATTTACACCGTCTTATCCACAAGGGCGAAGACTTTGCAGGAAGCATTCGAGGATAAGATTTTTTTCATTGGACCGGATGTATGGTTGGGAAAAGAAAATCCTTTGTTTGTTGAGGATGAAAAACTGCTCAAGGACTGGCGTGAACATGCTTTGAGTTCTGATAAATTAAGTTTGAGGATTGGAAGATGGAATATTCCGGGTAATCCAATCGCAATTTTAGTGGATTTTGCTCCGTTCTTTAAGCAAAAAAATGAAATCTATACTCAGGCCTGGATAGACTATCAGGTGGATTCTTTACACGCTTATGGCGATTATGATGAGGCTTCGATGTTCTCATATGCAGCCGGAAAGGTAGTCGAAAGCTATTACAGGTTCTTCCTTGGCCCGGATAAAAAGGTTATATATCAGGCCCACGAATGGATGACAGGATTGGGAGCACTGTATATTCAGAAAAGAGTACCGGAAATCGCTACTATTTTCACAACACATGCTACTTCTATAGGCCGTTCTATAGCCGGAAACAACAAGCCTTTATATGATTATCTGTTTGCTTACAATGGTGACCAGATGGCCAGAGAACTTAATATGGAATCTAAACATTCCATAGAGAAACAGACTGCGCATCATGTGGACTGCTTTACTACTGTGAGCGAAATCACTAATAATGAATGTAAGGAACTGCTTGACAAGCCTGCTGACGTGGTTCTGATGAATGGTTTTGAGGATGATTTTGTCCCACAGGGACGCTCTTTCTCTGCTAAACGCAAGAAAGCAAGACAGGTGATGCTGAACCTTGCTAACAAACTGTTCGGTACGAATTTGGGTGACGACACTCTTATAATAGGTACAAGCGGCCGATATGAATTCAAGAATAAAGGAATTAATGTTTACCTTGAAACTCTAAATCGACTTACCAGAGATAAAAATCTAAAGAAAAATGTACTGGCTTTCATCAATGTGCCTGGATGGGTAGGGGATGCCAGACAAGACCTTATCGACAGATTAAACAGTAAGGAGAGTTTCGATACTCCTCTTGAAGTCCCTTTCGTTACACATTGGTTGCACAATATGAGCCACGACCAGGTTCTTGACATGCTTAAATACCTGAATATGTCAAACTCAGCCGATTCAAAAGTAAAGGTTATCTTTGTTCCATGTTATCTTGACGGAAAAGACGGTATCCTGAATATGACATATTATGATTTGGTATTGGGCAACGACCTCAGTGTTTATCCTTCTTATTATGAACCATGGGGATATACGCCGCTGGAAAGTGTGGCATTCAATGTTCCTACAATAACTTCCGACCTTGCAGGATTCGGACTTTGGGTGAACTCAATAGTAGGCCATAACGGAGAACTTAAGGATGGTGTGAAGGTTATACACCGCACTGACTATAACTATTCCGAAGTGGCTGATGCCATAAAGGATACTATCAGTGAGTTTTCATCATTAGATGCGAAACAGATAGAGAAGATACGCAAAAATGCTGCTGCCATAGCTGAAAAGGCATTGTGGAAGCATTTTATCAAGTATTATTACGAAGCATATGACGTTGCTCTGCGCAATGCTTCTGTCAGATTGGAGAATAATAAAGAGAATTAATAATTTTAAGTATTTGAGAGATATGAAAATTAAAACAAATTATGCTAATGCTCCTGTATGGAAAGAGGTTACAGTAAAATCTCGTATTCCTGATTCTTTGAAGATGTTACAGGAAATGGCCCGTAATATTTGGTGGTCATGGAATTATGAAGCTACAGATATGTTTAAGTCTCTTGATCCTGAATTATGGAGTGTAGTGGGACAAAACCCTGTTGCTTTCTTGGAACGTTTAAGTTACGAAAAACTCGAGGCTATTTCTGCAGATAAGAAGGCTTTGGACAAGATAAATAGTGTATATAAGAAATTTACTGACTATATGAGCGTAGCTCCTGACAAGAAACGTCCTTCAGTGGCATATTTCTGTATGGAGTACGGTATGACTCATGTATTGAAGATATATTCAGGAGGTCTTGGTATCCTTGCCGGTGACTATCTGAAAGAAGCTTCAGACAGCAACGTAGATATGTGTGCCGTAGGTTTCTTGTACCGTTACGGATATTTCACTCAGAGCTTGTCTATGGACGGACAGCAGGTGGCTAACTATGAAGCTCAGAACTTCGGTAGCCTTCCATTGGACCGTGTAATCGGCGAAGACGGAAAGCCATTGGTAGTGGATGTTCCTTATCTTGACTACTATGTACATGCATATGTATGGAGAGTAAACGTAGGTCGTGTTCCATTGTATCTGCTTGATACAGACAACGAAATGAACAGCGAATTTGATCGTCCTATCACTCACCAGCTTTATGGTGGCGACTGGGAAAACCGCTTGAAACAGGAAATCCTTCTTGGTATCGGTGGTGTATTGTTGCTCGAAAAACTTGGCATCAAGAAAGATGTTTATCACTGCAACGAAGGTCACGCGGCATTGTGTAACGTACAGCGTCTGTGCAAATTCGTAGAAAGCGGAATGACATTCGAACAGGCTCTTGAAGTGGTTCGTGCTTCTTCATTGTACACTGTTCACACTCCTGTTCCTGCAGGTCACGACTACTTCGACGAAGGTCTGTTCGGTAAGTACATGGGTGGTTATCCACAGCGTATGGGTATCTCATGGCAGGATTTGATGGATCTTGGACGTATCAATCCGGGTGACAACAACGAACGCTTCTGTATGTCTACATTCGCTTGCAACACTTGCCAGGAAGTTAACGGTGTGAGCTGGTTGCACGGAAAAGTTTCTCAGGAAATGTTCTCAGGAATATGGAAAGGTTACTTCCCTGAAGAAAACCACGTGGGATATGTTACAAACGGTGTTCACTTCCCGACTTGGTGTGCTTCTGAATGGCAGAAACTTTACAGCAAATATTTCGATGCAAACTTCCTGAAAGACCAGTCTAATCCTAAGATTTGGGAAGCTATCTACAATGTACCTGATGAAGAAATCTGGAACACTCGTCTTGCATTGAAGAACAAACTTACTGACTATATCCGTAATCAGTTCCGCGATACATGGTTGAAGAACCAGGGAGACCCTTCACGTGTGGTTTCATTGATGGATAAAATCAATCCTAACGCATTGTTGATAGGTTTCGCTCGCCGTTTCGCTACTTACAAGCGTGCTCATCTGTTGTTCACTGACCTTGACCGTCTGGCTAAGATTGTAAACAACCCTAACTATCCGGTACAGTTCCTGTTTGCAGGTAAGGCTCACCCACACGATGGCGCTGGTCAGGGATTGATTAAGAAGATTGTAGAAATCTCTAAGCGTCCTGAATTCCTTGGTAAGATTATCTTCCTCGAAAACTACGATATGAAGCTTGCACGCCGTCTTGTTTCAGGTGTTGATATCTGGATGAACACTCCGACACGTCCTCTTGAAGCATCTGGTACATCAGGTGAAAAGGCTTTGATGAACGGTGTTGTAAACTTCTCAGTACTCGACGGATGGTGGCTTGAAGGTTACCGCGAAGGTGCAGGATGGGCATTGACTGAAAAACGTACTTATCAGAATCAGGAACACCAGGATCAGCTTGATGCTGCTACTATCTACAGTATCCTTGAAACTGAAATCCTTCCATTGTACTATGCTCGCAATAAGAAGGGATATTCTGAAGGATGGGTTAAAACTATCAAGAACTCTATCGCTCAGGTGGCTCCTCACTATACAATGAAGCGTCAGCTTGACGACTATTATTCTAAGTTCTATACTAAGGAAGCTGACCGTTATAAAGTTCTTGCTGCAAATGATTATGCTAAGGCTAAGGAAATCGCAGCATGGAAAGAAGAAGTTGCAGCTAAGTGGGATTCAATTCAGATTGTTTCTTTGAACAAGTGTGAGGAACTCCGCGAAGGTAACGTAGAAAGCGGTAAGGACTACACAATCACTTGCGTAGTTGACGAAAAGGGCTTGAAAGATGCTGTAGGTATCGAACTCGTAGTAACTTACAAGAATGCAGAAAGCAAGGAATACATCTATTCTGTAACTCCTATGGATGTTGTGAAAGTGGAAGGCGACTTGTACACATTCCAGATTACTCACAGCTTGTCAAATGCAGGAAGCTTCAAGGTTTCATACCGTATGTATCCTAAGAATCCTGATTTGGCTCACCGTCAGGACTTCTGCTATGTACGCTGGTTCAATGAATAATTAATAATCAAATATTAATTAATATCGCCAATCTTATCGGTCTGAAGGTCTTTTTATAAGATTTTCAGACCGATTTTTTTTATATTTTCTGTTTTTACTCTTAATTTTGTGGATATACGAACATAATTTGCAGAAAAATGAAAATACTTGTAGTAGAAGACGATAAAGATTTGATGGAAATCATCACCAAGTCGCTCGAGAAGGAAAGATATGTAGTTTCGCAGGCTCCGGATTATCATACGGCACTGATGAAAGCCGGCGATTATGATTATGACTGTATCCTGCTTGACATAATGCTGCCGGACGGTAATGGACTGGACTTGTTGGCCGAACTCCAGAATATGGGGAAGAAGGCAAATGTTATAATCCTTTCTGCCAAGGACTCTATAGAAGATAAAGTTAAGGGACTTGACCTCGGAGCAGATGATTATCTGCCGAAGCCTTTCCATCTGGCCGAGCTTCATGCACGAATCAAAAGTCTGCTGAGAAGAAACCAGAGGGAAGGAGAGAAGAAAATCGTTTTCGGAAATATCGAAATCCTGCCTGAGAAGTTTGAAGTGAGTGTAGATGGAAAACTGATTGACTTAAACCGTAAGGAATACGACATACTGGTATATTTCATGCTTCGTCCTAACAGACTGGTGAACAAAAGTATATTGGCCGAATCCGTCTGGGGGGACCATATAGACCAGGTGGATAACTTTGACTTTATCTACGCACAGATAAAAAATCTGAGGAAGCGGCTGAAGGATGCAGGTTCCACTCCGGAACTTAAGGCTGTTTATGGTATAGGATATAAATTCGTATTGGAATGAAACTGTTTCACAATGTGATGCTGCACGTATCTGCTGCATCGGTAGTAGTAATGACTGCCTGGGCTGTGCTTTTCTACTGGGCAATAATAGCTGAAGTGAATGACGAGGTTGACGATTCGCTTGAGGATTATTCAGAGAACCTGATTATCAGGTATCTCAATGGTGAAGTTATGCCTTCGCTCAATAATGGTTCAAACAATCAGTTCTATATGTACGATGTGAGTGAGGAATATGCCAAAACATATCCGCAAATATCTTATCGCGACGAGATGGTTTATATCGACGAGATATTAGAGTATGAGCCGGCAAGAATCCTGATGACAATTTTCAAGACTGACAGTGGGTATAAGGAGCTGGTGGTTTATACGCCCACAATAGACAAAATAGATTTGCAACAGTCTATCTTGGGCTGGATAATTGCACTTTATATCGGTATCATACTTATATTGTTACTGCTTAATATGTGGATATTCAGGCGCAATATGAAACCGCTCTATGCTCTCCTTTCATGGTTCAACAATTACAAGATTGGCAGCGGAAATACTCCTCTTTCCACGAAGCAGAACATAACGGAATTCAAGCACCTCTATCAGGCAGTAACTATGTCCGTTGACCGTAACGAGAAACTATACGAGCAACAAAAACTCTTTATAGGCAATGCGTCGCATGAAATGCAGACTCCGCTCGCTATATGCCTGAACCGTCTGGAAATGCTTTTGGAAGACGAGAATCTGACAGAAAAGCAAATGGAGGAAATAGCCAAGACGCATCAGACGCTTGAAAACATTACGCGCATGAACAAATCTTTGTTACTTCTGTGCAAGATTGAGAACGGGCAGTATGCCGATGTAAAAGACATCTCTGTAAATTCTATGATACATCAATATATAGATGTGTTCAGTGAAGTATATGCCTATAAGAATATAACGGTCAGCCTGTCAGAAACCTCATCCTTACAAATGCGGATAAATGAATCGTTGGCTGTAATGCTTGTTTCCAACCTTCTGAAAAATGCCTATCTGCATAACTCTGACAATGGTAGGATAGAAGTGGTTATTAAGGATAAAGGCTTTATGGTGACCAATACAGGCAAAAATGCTTTGGACTCTTCGAAGATATTCACCCGATTCTACCAGGGAAGTAAGAAGGAAGGTTCCACAGGCCTTGGATTAGCCTTGGTATATACTATATGTAAGACGAACAATATAAATATTTCGTATGAATTTAAGGACGGAATGCACGTATTTGAGGTTAAGGTGTAGAAAAAATTGATTTTTTGCGAAAAAAAGTCGGAAAAATCCGATTTTTCCAGAATCTTTTCAGTATTGAGTATAATCTTTGCAATATAAAATTAAACGCAGTACTAACAATTAAATTTTTATAGTTATGAAAAAGGTTATATTTTTATTCGTTTGCTTGTTCACAATGTCAGTAATCGCTGTAGCAGATACAGACAAACCTATCCAGATTGGTCAGTTGCCGTTGAAGGCCCAGACATTCATTTCCACTTATTTCAAGAATGCAAAGGTAGCAATGGCAAAGCAGGAAACAGACCTGTTCTACAAGAGTTTTGATGTTATCTTCACTTCAGGCGACAAGATTGAATTCGATAAATCGGGCGACTGGACAGAAGTAAAATGTATCAAGGATGGTGTACCGACACAGATTGTCCCAAAACAAATTCTGGATTATGTAAACACTAACTATCCTGATGACAAGATTTTGAAGATTGAAAGAAATTCAAGAGAACACGAAATCAAACTTTCAAGCAAATGGGAAATCAAGTTTGACAAACAGTTCAGAGTGATTGATATTGATGATTGATGACATATCGTATAAAAACAATAAAAGCGGAACTTTCATAGATTGTTCCGCTTTTATTGTTTTTATACTACTGAGGGGTTACTTTCATTCAATTATCTTATTGCTTCTATAGTTAAATGTATTATGCTTATTATAAGAACTTTGACTTTGTTAATGAATATCAATAGATGTACTGGTGTTAAAAACTAGTTTCAATATTACTTTCTTATAAAAGATTTTATTGACTGCCATATACTTTTTTTATTATTTATTGATTTATGATAAAAGGCAGTTGTTTTAATATTGTCCAATTCAATTGTTTTACAATTGAATTCTTCAAAATTAACTTCCCATTCTCCCATATCTGATTTTGCTATATGGAGTATATTATCAATGTACTTCTTTTCTTTAGGGTAAAAAAAGTAATATCTGTCTATTTTTGATTCACTTATAGATTTAATATAACTACCATCATTTTTTTTCATAAAATTTATAGGAGTAGCTTCAACTGAAATCAATTCTCCTAAATTTATATCCTCAACTTCTGTAATTTCAAATATATAGAACCAATCACATCTTTTCATAGTTCAACAGTCTTTGTTTGTTTAAAGTTTCTAGCTCATTATCATTAAAATCATATAGATATGGCTGGGCGTATGTCTTTAACTTTTTAAAAAATGAGAGTTTACTATTAGATGGTGTTTCCCAATTATCAAAATGATTTTTAGTAAGTCGTTTTATTTCATTAAAACACTTATCTGAGAAAGCGACTCTAGCATCTTTAATCATTAAATCTTTGAGATAACCAGAATCATACCTAATAATCTCTCTAATCGTTTCTCCCTTATGCCTTTTAGAAAAAGGTATTATACTATCTATTTCAAGAACCATATCTTTAAATTTTAAAGCAAATGTAATAAAAATATTTATTTTACAGGATTATTTCCATCAGGAAAAATACCAATATTAAGGTAAGTACTGGTGTTAATTTAAATATATTAATATAAGTGTAAAAATATGTGTCAGGTGGTTTGTAACGTGCTTTTCAAGGCTCACCCGATAAACCCAGGGGAAAGTTTCTTTGATTCTACAGAAAATTGATAC
>Reeses_p1__coassemble_811_pt1 | contig 17350 bp, 17 predicted proteins | sample Reeses_p1__metabat2_high_PE_011 | metagenome-assembled genome bin Reeses_p1 | reverse complement strand
GGGTAGAGATAAGCAGACTCTTTCCGAACCTGCGCGGACGGCTCAGAAAGTAATATTTGCCTTCTTCCACCAGCTTGTATATCAGATCCGTCTTGTCTACATACACACAACCGTTTTTGCGTAATTCTTCAAAATCCTGTATTCCTATCGGGTATTCCATGTAATTCAGTTAATAATTAATAATTAAGAGCTAAACCTCTCTCACCATACAAAAATACATCTTTTTTATCAAAAGCACAACAATACCCATGCTTTTCTGATGTGTCACAAAGCCGTTTCATATGTGTTAAAGACTTTTTACGCGTAAAACTGCCGCTTTGCGTTTTACTCTTCTGCAAAAAGTGGTCAAAAAATCATGAAAATAGGCTGTTTAAGGCTATTAAAGAGATAAAACATTTTGCTTTGTCGAATAAATACGGTACTTTTGTATTCACTTGCTTTGGCAAGATGAGAAACGAGTGAATTTAATATAATTTAAAACTTTTATGGCTAACATCTATATTTTAATTGGAGCCTTCTTGATTTCCATTTTTCTTGGAAGGGTTATTATCCCGAATATACTTATTATATCCATCAGAAAAAAGCTGTTCGACCAGCCTGATGCACGCAAGGTACATAACCGTCCTATCCCTCGTCTCGGCGGTGTCACATTCTTTCCGGTTATTGTATTTTCCTTTGCAGTCTTTACCGCTCTCAGAGTGATGTTCAACGAGGTTGTCTATGATGTGTTCACCCCTCAGATGGCGTGCGAATTTCTCTTCCTTATTGCCGGACTGACATTGCTGTACATTATAGGTATAGCCGATGACCTCGTGGGGGTGAGATACAGAAAGAAATTCCTCGTACAGATTATCTCTGCAGCCCTCTTCCCTATGGCCGGACTGTACGTCAACCATTTTTACGGGCTTTTCGGCATCGGTGCCGTCACTCCGTACATCGGAATACCTCTCACTATGCTGCTCGTGGTTTTCATCACCAACGCCATAAACCTTATCGACGGTATCGACGGTCTTGCTTCAGGACTCAGCATGGTGGCACTGGTCATCTTCGGAGTTATATTTATCCATTATGAACTGTGGAACTTCGCCATCCTCGCATTCATCTGTGTGGGAGTAATCATACCGTTCTTTGCATACAACGTGTTCGGAAATGCCGACAAGGGGCGAAAAATCTTCATGGGCGATACAGGCAGCCTTACGCTGGGATATATCATAAGTTTCTTTGTGATAAAATACTGTATGTACGTGCCCGGCGAAGATATGCAGGCCTACGGTTCGCCTATAGTGGTGGCCTTCAGCCTGTTGCTTGTGCCTTGCCTCGATGTCGTCAGGGTGGTACTCAAGCGTGCACGTCTTGGACACCCGCTCTTTATGCCCGACAAGAATCATATACACCATAAATTCCTCGATATGGGATTCACTCCGCGCCGTGCACTTATTACTATACAGTTTATGTCGGCTGCTTTCTGTGCATTCTCGTTCGTGGCTGTCAGATACATGGACAATACCCTGGTCTTCGTCACCGACATTGTGGTGTGGACATTGCTCAACATATGGTTTAACAAAATCATCAACAAAAGACTATACGGCAAATGAAACTTAACAGACTTTTAATTCCCCTTTTCGCGGCTGCTCCTCTTTTTGCCATGGGGCAGAAGAACTATCATCTCAGCTACAGGATAGGGACAGAAATGACATTCTCCGGCGGAGATAACTCCCCTTACTGGCTCACGGCCAACAAGTTCGGATTGGGAGGAGCTGAAAAAAACAATTTCTATTTTCGTGCCGGCGCCGACTGGTATAAGTCCTATCGTCACGGATGGAAACTTGCTGCAGGACTCGACCTTGCCGCCGGCTATAAGACACCTGAGGATTTCTGGTTCCAGCAGGCCTATTTCGATGTTTCCTGGAAGATGCTCACACTGAGTATGGGAAGCAAGGAGAGAGTCAGCTCCCCTCTCGACAAGAATGTCGACCTTACTTCAGGATGGATGACAGAGGGTATCAACACCCGCCCTGTCCCACAGATACGTGCCGAGATACGCGATTTCTACAGCCTCCCGTTCACGGGCCACTGGCTGGCTCTTAAAGGACATATCGCCTACGGGGCATTCCTCGACGGAAAATGGCAGGAACGTTTTGCTGCTCCCGGAATGCTGTATGGCCGCGATATAAAATACCATAGCAAGGCTCTCATGCTGCGTGTCGGAAAGAAAGAAACATTCCCTCTCGAGTTTGAAGTGGGACTGCATATGGCCACACAGTTCTGTGGCGACCAGATGCAGAAGAATGCCGATGGCAGCAGCTCTGTCGTTCTCGATATGCCCGACGGATTCAGCAACTATATCAACGCTTTCTTCCCGTCATCCGGCGGCAGCGACACTACCTGGGGCGAGCAGGTTAATGTGGAAGGTAATATGTTGGGAAGCTGGAATTTTGCACTCAACTACTATCTTCACGACTGGAAGTTCCGCCTCTACCTCGACCATTTCTTTGAGGACCAGTCGCAGCTTGTATGGCAGTACGGACGCTGGAAAGACGGACAGATAGGCCTGCAGATTGATTTCCCGGCCAACAGATGGGTAAGCTCTTTCGTATGGGAAGGTATTTCTACCAAGGACCAGACAGGCCCGATACTCTACGATGGCTTTGCCGGTTCGTTCTCCGACCTTCAGATGAGCGGATGCGACAACTACTTCAATCACTACATCTATCAGGCATGGCAGTACTACGGTATGGGAATGGGAGCACCTCTCCTGCCCGGACCTGCATACAACAAGGACGGAAGCATCACCTTCAGAAGCAACCGTATGCGAGGCCATCACTTCGGACTGCAGGGAACACCTCTGCCGGGACTTGACTGGCGAATACTTGCTTCATTCACACGCCACCGGGGAACGTACGACAGACCTTTCGAGAGTGTGAAGCATCAGTTCCACGGAATGGCAGAAGTGAAATACACTCCTCAGCGTTTCTCAAAATTCACTTTCAAGGCAGCCTTCGGTATAGACAACGGAAGTTATCTTGATAACAGTGTTGGTGGAACTGTGGGGATACAGATGAGGATTGGGAACAATTAACAACTAAAAACCAACAACTAAAAATGAAACATCTCTTTATCACAATAATAACTGTTGTCCTTATGGCAGGATGCGCCAAGGCACCTATAAGATCCGATGTAGAAGGATTCTGGAAGATGCGTGAATGTACCATAATCTCCACCGGCGAGGAACCGGACTGCAGCAATCTCTATTACAGTATCACACGCCTTGTCACCGAAGTGTCCGAACGCAACGGCAGCCATGGCTGCGGCTCATATGTGTCACGCACTGAATATCGTGACGACAATACAAAATTAGTTCTGAAAGACTTCAAGGTCAGAGGCGGAACAGCCGATACCGGCAAGGATGCCCCCGTAGAAGACCTTCGTCACTACGGAATAAACTCGCAGGAAGAAACAGTGTTCGAAATTGCGGAATGTAAGGGCGGCAAGATGACTCTCCGTTCCGACTATGCGGAAATAGTATTGGAGAAATTCTAAATGACAAACATAAAAAAAGTCAGGAGAACGCAGGTATTAAGCCTCGTTCTCCTGACTTTTTTTTACATCTCTGTCCTGACATCAAAGCAAGGACACTCCTTCACCCATTCCTCAGGCTCTATCGTGCCGTCGCCGTCAAGATCCGGGCTGAAATCTCGATGTCCCGCCACAGTCACAATCGGGAACTCCCTTTTCAGCATCTCGACCAATACTCTCATTGCCTTCTTCTGTTCCGGAGTCCTCGTGTCGGCAGGTCTGCCCTTGGTGTCCAGTCCACCCTCATAGCAGATACCGATACTGCCCTCGTTGTGACCTTTACAGTGCGCACCCACCCTATCCACAGGCCTCATGTCGCATATCTCACCGTTCCGGCGTATATAAAAATGATAACCGCAACCGTTGAATCCTCTCTTGCGATGCATCCTGTTGAGTTCTGCCGGCTCCAGATTCTTGTTTGCCGGAGTAGCAGAACAGTGAATGATAATCGTGTCAACATGCCGCATTATCCCCTCCGGTCTTCTTGTTGGCACAGCCACCGGTAAGAAAACAAATCAGGCACTTCAGTACCCTGATGATAATTCTCCTCATTTTAATCATAATTTTTTCTCCTTTCTTTAATTAAGTTTATAATTCACCTTTGCCACGTTGCGCCGACCATTCCCGTGGGCCCTCCGTTCCTGCAACGGCCATCCCGTAGCTTTCATCCGCAAAGGTAGAAAGAACAAAAAATATGCGGACAGGATTTGTCCGCATTGAGCCTTTTAGATTAAAATATATTCGATAAAATGTAATTGATTTTTCATTTTTCATTAAAAACAAACTCCTCTATCGTCCCCGTTTCCGACGAGCGACAGGAACCCTTCCTTTACCTCCTTGTTCGGATAATCCAAAAGGAATGTATTATCTTCCATGTCGAACCCCTTTATCGTCAGATAACCGCTCTGATATATCATCGGCAGCGGCATCTCCACGTTCGCCTTATAGTCGATAAACTCCTTCGTGGCATAATACTTGCCCGTAATCTCGTTCATATTCTCGTTGAAGTGCGACAGCAGGCGTATCAGATATGTCGGAGTGCCGCTCCTGAACCAGTAGTCGTCTATCTCTTTTGATTTCATGGCATTGAGCACGCTGAAAGGGTTATACACATCCGTCATCCTTTTGCTGAAGTGATAGCCGTCATACTGTTCCTTCAGCAACTGCCTCATTCTTTCTACGCTGCATCCCATTTCGTCCGCCATCTCCTCTATCCTTTTGCCGAAACAAGAATCAAGTTCCTCTTGTGTGACACCGCATAAAGTTTCATAATCCCTTGACATGCTTATGTCTTCCGGCTGGTTGAATCCGCTGAACACGCTCACCTGCGAGAACTTCGTCACCCCCGTCAGCAGCACGAACTGCAGATGCTCGTCCGCCCCCTTGAATACCGAATAGAACCCTTTCAGTATGTTGCGGTGCTCCTCCTCCAGGTCCTTGTTCACGTCGAGAACATCCAAAATAGGTTTATCATATTCGTCCACGAGCACCACGGCGCGAAGTCCCGTCTGCTCATGTACCTTGGCAAGAATCCTCTTGAAACGTAATCCGAGATTGATATCCTTCGAGCCGTCTTCTATGCAATATTCTTTTTCCCAGTCGGAGATATAACCCGTAATGGCATCTCTCAATGCCCCCGGACAAGTATATTCTCCACCATTGAAATCGATATGAAACACCGGATATACCTTCCAGTCCTTCTCCATGGCATCAATCTTCAGCCCCTTGAACAGCTCCTTCCTGCCGAGGAAGTAATTCTTCAGCGTAGATACCAGCAGACTCTTTCCGAACCTGCGTGGACGGCTCAGGAAATAAATCTTTCCTCCATGCGCCAGGTTATAAACCATGTCTGTCTTGTCGATGTACAGATAACCGTCCTCTATTATCTGGTCGAAACTTTGTATTCCTATAGGGTATTTCATGTTGGTCAATTAATAATTAAAACTTCTTCTCATGGCAAAGATACGAAAACTTTTAGTATTTACCCGTTCCTGACTCATAATAAACTTCATTGCCCGTTGGTTTTTAATGCCCTTCTTTACCTTCTTAATTCAATACGGTTCCCCCAGATGCTTCACTATAATCTCCACTTCCGGTTTCAGCAGATACTGGCGGTTCTTGTCATATCCCGCAGCTTCCAGTTCCATCATCATCATGCCGCACTTTGAGAGCCACCTCCTGAAGCTTCTGGAGGCAGATTCCTTTGTGGCATTCGGGAAATACATCATTGCCAGTTCGCATTTCTTATACAGCCGAGGCTTGAAAGCCTCCTGTTCGTCATCGGTATATCTGTTCATTGTTTTCATACCGTAAAGTTACTAAAAATCAGCCTGCTCTGCAAGATATTCCCCCTATGACTTTGGCAGTTTGTCCTCCTTTGTACGGCTTTGTCCTTATTGGTTTATAAACTGAAATTTCATCAATGAAATAAATCTCTGAAAGAATGAAGAAGCCTCTTGAAAAGTTTGCTTTTATGGAAACTTTTATATATCTTTGCCGTAAATATGATTAATAACAATGGATATCAAAGTAAAATTTACAGAAGAAGCGGACTTGTTTCTGGAATCTCTACCTATAAAAGCTTATCAGAAGATTGTTTATAATATCTTGAAGTTGGAGCGTGGAATTATGGATAATGAATTATTCAAAAAGCTTGAGGGGACAGATATTTGGGAGTTGAGAACGCTTTTTAATGGTATCCATTATAGATTATTTGCTTTTTGGGATACAGAAGAAGAGACTTTAATTATTGCGACTCATGGGATAATAAAGAAAACTCAGAAAACTCCCATTAAAGAAATAGCCAAAGCTGAGACTATAAGAAAAGAATATTTTGAAAATAAAAGAAAAGGATAAAATATGGTAAAAATGAAACTTACTTCTCTTGACGAACATGTAAATAAGGCATGGGGAGAAATTGGAACTCCTTTAAGGGATGAAATGGAAGCTAAACTTGAAGAGGAAGTGAATGCATATTTTGTTGGTGAAGCAATCAAGAAGGCCAGGCTTCAGCAGAATCTTACACAAGAAGAGTTGGGAGAAAGAGTCGGTGTGAAAAAATCTCAAATATCCAAACTTGAAAATGGAAGATGTATCATAACACTTCCTACTATGAGTCGTATATTCAGAGCATTAGGTATAACCACAGCTTCTTTAGACTTGGGAACTGTTGGAAGAATAACTTTGTGGTAGTGGGAGTCCCCCCCCCTCAAAAAACGCCCCGTCGTTTTACCTTAAACGACGGGGCGTTTCACTTCGAACGACGAAGCGTTTTTCCGAGGCCTTCCGGAGGCATAAATTCCACCCCGAAAAATGCGGTTTAGGTTCAGGGTTCACCCCTTATATTATATTAACCCTTTAAGCAGAAGCTCGCTTTTCTTGTAGATATTGCAACGCTTTGATAATAAGCCACTTTCGAGATATCTTTTCAGCGCCCTTTTCATCGTACTGTCACAAATTCCGCGTTTTAGGGCCTCACTTTTAAAATCGGTGAACCTAAATTTTTCATCCATACTTTTCAGTACAGGCATCACCTTGTAGAAGCCCGAAATCTTGTTTCTCGAAGTCTTTTCCATCAGCATTGTCGTGATGTTGGCCGAATGCTTCATGCAGTATTGCACTATAGCCATCGCACTGTCGAAATCCTCGTCCTGACAAGTGAACTCCGTCACCTGCCATCCCGCCTCCAGCATCCTCAGTCCGCTCAGCACCATCGCCACCCTGAGTACCATCAGACCACTTCTGAACACAATGGCAGCCATATGAGGATTGCCCTCTGCAGCCACTATCGCCAGATGCGCCCCGAATACATTATCATGCTTCTCCCACTGCTCCTCCGTGAAGTTAATCATCACCCTCTTGCCCAGGGAACTGAAGAAGTTCACCTTCAGCCTCTCGGAGATATCCTCAAACAGCTCGCTGATATCTATATTACCCCTCTCCGACAGCGGCGACTGCGATTTCCACTTATAGTCAGCCTTCAGTATATAGAACAGGAAACGGCTGTACATACCGTCCTCTATCGTCTTTATGAAGCTTACGAGCTGATTCGGAGTGCCCGACATCAGCAGAGCCAACATCGGTGCCTCCACCTCCACCGGCTCCCTGTCCGTCTTATAACTCTGCCCCACCGTCTCGTGATGGAAAATCATTCTCAGCTCTGCCGTCTGCTTGCCATAGTCAGTCTTCAGAGCCTCTGCCAGGGCATCAATCTCCGATACCATCAGGATATTGCCGTGCAACTTCGCATCCCTCAGCGTATGCATCATCTGGCTCTTCGAGATATTGGGCGGCATGAACAGCTGGTCCCTCTCCGGCTCCTCAGGTTTCATCTCTATGTTAGGCTTTCTCTTCTCCTTGAAGGCCGTCCTCACCTCCAGCTCCCATTCCAGCAGCTTCATTTCATACTCCTTCTTGGCCTCCTTGTATCTCCTCTCCAGTTCCGCATGAATCTTCTTTCCTAACAGCGAAGCATGCACCGCCATACCCTTACCGGCGCCCGCATAAGCCACGAAACAGGTGTACAGATGGGCCGAATACTTCACATTGCCATACATGGTCCTCAGAGCCGGAAACAGACCGCTCAGCACCGTGATGCACGACAGCAGAAGCACATCCCTCTCCTTCCTGTCCTTGGCCGTCGACAGCAGTTTCAGCAGACTCTCCGACATGTTTCCGAATATCTCATCAGGCAGAACCGGACACGTCTGTTCTATCACCTCATCCTCGTCCTGAACCTCCTGTTCATTTAGGTTCAGCACATCTGAACCTTCCCCCGGAAAATCGCCGTTTTCAGAAATTTCATTTTTCGTCATTCCCTGATTATCAGACACCTGCGGAAATGCCTCACGGGCGACATAACCTATAGAGCCTTTGTGAACCCTGAACCCAAGCGGCTCCCCGCTCTTCATCCCCTCAGTGCCATGCTCATACCCCCAGACCACGGCATTCCTCACCTCCTTCTCCGGCATCCCCGGCTGTACCGCACGGCTGCATGCACGGGCCACTGCATCATCAAGCTGCCAGCTCTCCACACCCATCCATCGCAGATACTTCCCGAGGTAGAGCAGAGTTTCATGCCGGCTCCCCTCCGTGTACGCATTATTCTCGAAGAAACGGTCTATCACCGCCTGAGTGTCCACATTGCGGCTGTTCCCCATAGCGGACCGTGCCGACTGTACGCGGAAGTCCTCCGACGTGTCCGGTCCCACAGCCGGCACATAGTTCAGCGGATTACCCTCCGTGCCATAGTCGAACACCGCAGCCTCCGGGTTATAATACACCTCCGGGTCGTACGAAGCCAGGCTCGTGCGTGCAAAGTCCTTACACTGCATGTCCGGTTCCAGTCCCGTCAGAGCCTTCAGACTCTCCGCCACCTTCTCGTACGCGTTGCGGTACACATCTATGTGCACCATACCGCCGTTCACCACCACCCTCAGTCCGCGTCCCGACGAAGTGACATGCGCCATCACCACCCATTCGAACACAATGAGCAGGTCGCGTGCCGCCTTCACCTGTTGCGGAGTCAGATTGTCGAAGTCAAACATGAGCCACCCCGTCCTCTCCGTTGTCTTCGCAAAGAACCGCCCCATACGGCAGTCCCCCGCAAATACCACGGCCGGCAGCTTCATCTTCCACTCCCTCGCCTCGTCCTTCATTCCTTTCTCTATAAAGGAACGAATCTTCTCCACTATAGTTCTGTACTTGCCATCTCTGATGGCGTCCCTCCATTCTGCGGCGTCTATCACGCCCTGCGCCTCCTTGCTGTAGAGGTTGCTGAATAATGTTATGTTCATTTATGTGAGTTTTTAAGTTTTTAGTTTTTAGTTCTCTTTCCCAAATTTCGTCATTATCCTCTGCCCTTCCAAATGTTAAAAACTCCCCCTTTCCGCCCTTTCCAATCCGCCTGTAGTCCCCCTCCTGTCCGCTTTCTCCGATATTCAAATCTTTGATTAACTATCCTTATTTTTTCTTAAAATCAGACGATTTTTTTATATTTGCATATGAGAAACACAGTCAGACGCAACTTTTCTGAAGCAATTCAGTTGCGTTTACCGATAAATATTAACCTTTAAAATTTCATTTTTATGAGAAAAAAAACTTTTCTGAAGAAGAGATGTGCTACTATCTCAATGCATTTTCCGATGTGCTCTACGTCCGTTTCAAGAACGGTAATCTCAGCAAGTCCGACACAGCCAAGCTGAAGAAGGCAGCCAAGCGTCTGTATTATTGCGTATTGGAGCTGTCGCGGAAGAGATAATACTAAAAAAAACGTGGCACATTTAATATTAAGTGCCACGTTTTTTTGTATCTGAGGGTGAAAAGATATAAATTTGCAGATAAAACGATGATAAGAGGTAAATCAGAAAATAACCGAAGGACTTGATTATGAGATTATCCAGAAAAGAAATAGAAGCAATACTGAATGTAGCCCAAAAGATATACGGCGCATCCGTAAAAGTATATCTTTTCGGCTCCCGGACAGACGACAGCAAAAGAGGTGGAGACATAGACCTGCTTGTGCGAACCCCCGAAGGAAACAAAGGAGTGCTTGCAAAAATCAGGATGTCCGCCATGCTGAAAGAAATACTTGGCGACCAGAAAATAGATATCATAGGCGATCATGAGACATCATACGTTGCAATGGAAGCCCTTAATAAAGGAATTTTACTATCATGACGGACAAGAGAAATGAAATCAAAGAACGCATAGAGCGAGAATTTGAGATATGCGACAGACATATCGCGCGCATAAAAAGAGCACTGGAAGACCTGTCAACACATCTTCCATTACAATTGAATGACTATGCATCACAAGATACAGAATTAGTCCGATGCATAGACCAGTTCATCTTCAGATTCTCGAAACTTCAGGATGCGATGGGCGCCAAGCTATTCCGATATATTTTAGAGTATCTTGACGAGGATATAAAATATCTCCCTATGCGTGATATACTCAACCGTTTGGAACGTTACGGCATTATCCCGTCATCGCACGACTGGATATATATCAGAGAACTGAGAAACGACATAGCCCATGACTATCCGATAGACGAAAAAGACACGGTAATAGCTCTTAACGAACTTATAGGCAAGACAGAAACACTGTTAGCGATATATGACAGTCTGAAGGAACGGTTTTATAACATAAGTTCCTTAAGCGACTAAAAAAACGTGGCACATTTAATATTAAGTGCCACGTTTTTTTGTATCTGAGGGTGAAAAGATATAAATTTGCTGCAAATTAGAATGATTGCGGTCTATCCGTTACGGTTTAGTGGAAAATAAACAGTGAGGGGTAGTCGCGAAGCGTACCCGGAGATAAAAGAAAATGTTGGAAAAATTAAACATACAGTACAGCGATTTCCGTTCGCAGATAATGACTGTTGAGGAGCTGTTATACCACATTAATCGTACAGGTATAAACAGAATTTTATCCAGATACAGACATGCATCAAATGAACAGCGTTCACGTCTGATAGAGTCAATATTCCTAAGCATCCCTCAGATGCCCTTCTTTATTGACGATACAAGGGAAGGCTGGATTGTGATAGAAGGTATCGAGCGCATAGATGCCATATACTCATTTTGCAGTAATAAACTCCCTCTCACTTCTACATATTTCAAGACAGGAATGTACGAAGGGAAAACATTCAGTTCCCTGTCATTGTTTGAAAAAAACAAGTTGCTTAACACAAAAGTCGAAGTATATGCCATCAATCACGGACTGTCAGGCAATGAACGTTTCGGTATATATATGTGCTTGAAATCACGTATCGATTCTGCCACTGCCAGTTGGTGCCGTAGCAGAATATACTCTGAGGAATATGCCTTGGTGGAAAGCCTCGCAAAAAGGATAAATCCAAGAAGCAAAACCGATGTCATAGAAAACAGGATATGTCATCTCCTTTTGGGCATTGATTATCAGCGTTATCTTTGCAGTGACGACAAACATCATATAGACAATGCCATAAACTCAATTCTTGAGAAACCGGATTTCCGTGAGAGAATGGAACGCCATTCAAATGATATAGAAACAACGATATCACGTAATATCCACTACCCTTTTATTTTCTCAAAGGATCAGTTCATAGCCGATTCAGTGTCATATCATTTACGTCAGAGATACGATAAGCTTCCTACGCCATTGGAAATTGTGGACAGATACAGACAGATAAAAGGTCAGGATAGAGATAAAAAAATTGAATTCAATGCGGAATCTTTCTGCCAGACAATAGATATAATACTAAATTCCTACATATAATTATGCTTACACAGATAACTCTTGAACGGTTCAAATGCTTCAACCGTCTATATATGCCTTTAAAACCGCTTACACTGATAGCAGGAACAAACGGAGCCGGGAAATCCAGTATCATACAGGCCCTTCTGCTGTTGCGCCAGAGTTGTAAGGATAAGGATTATGACTGGAAACAGTCGTTAGTGATTAACGGTGGTCTTATAGACCTGGAAGATGCCGGGAAACTGTTATATATAAATGCCGAAGGCGACAGCAGCGACATATTGCTGAGTATAGAGAACGACGATACAGATGAAATTACCTTCCATATCACCCCTAAACAGGAAAAGACAACAGCCCGTTGCAGTGCTGAAGGCGATTTGGACAAGGCCAAAAACGAATGGTCATTATTTTCCGACGACTTCGTTTATCTGTACGCCGACAGAGAACAACCCCGTGGCAAATATATAATGACAAGCGAGACAAGGCTTGACAGCCGTTTGGGGAATCGTTCCGCCAGCAACGCAGCCTTCCTTATGGCATCGGAGGTGAACAACAACAAGGATATCCGTATCCCGGAGCTCAAACACGAGAGTGCATCGGACTATACAGTTTTGAGGAATGTGTCGGCATGGATAAGTTATATTATGGGCGGACTGGTCAGCCTTACAGCCAAGGAAACCGAAAAAGACAAGGAAGCCCGTTTAGAGTATTCCATTTTTAATAAGGCCGGTGTAGAGCAACAGTTGTCACCATTGAACATGCCGTTCGGCCACAGCTATGTTCTGCCTATAATACTGGCAGTTCTTACAGCTCCTTCAGGTTCGATGATATTAGTTGAGAATCCTGAATCACATCTTCATCCCGGAGCCCAGCTAAGAATGGGAGAATTCCTTTCTCTTGCCGCGGCATGTGGAATACAGATAATAATAGAAACCCACAGCGACCATCTGATGAACGGTATCCGTCTGTCATGCCGTAAAGGCATTATATCACCGGAACAAGTAGAAATGGACTTAATCGGTCTTGATTCCGACGGATATACACACACACGCCGTCCGGTACAGCTTAATCCGGACGGAACTGTAAAGAATCTGGTGCCCGGATTTTTTGATGAATGGGAAAAGGCACTTACAAGTTTGATTTCTTGAAATACACTCTGTATGAATATTTACCTGAACGACCTGTCGCTTCAAAGTGATAAAAGTGTAATAGAGAATATGCCATTTATAATAGGTTTTAAACAATTGATTGAAAACCTGTCATCAATGAGCAATATTACTTTCCGGGCAAGCCGTAGTTTGTGGAATACACCAATTTCAGGATTCAACGTAATGACCGGAGAATGCTCGAAAGGTACCATCATACCTCATGAATACGCCACATTACTCCAGGCCTTATACAGCAAGTTTTCTCCGACAGTAGTCAATGACTTCCCTTATTTCTCCGGAACAAAGGATATGAATGAAAAGTCACCATCAGTCGGTACAGCCTGTGTGGAATCATCTCCGGTTATCAGTTTTATTTTCGATGAAAAGTATAAGGCAGATACAATATCCGGTTGGTTGCAGAAAAACGAAAAAGAAGTTTCTACCGCAGAGGTTAACAATATATTCAAAGACAAACCATCTATATATAAGTGCCTTGCAGATATAAATATCTGTAGAGGCTACAATCCTTTGGAGAACCCGATGTGGAACAAGGAACTTTCCGAGAAGCTGTTGGAAGGTATAGACTTTATCAGTCAGGATGCAAAGTCCAGACAAGGTCTGTTATACAAATACGGCAAGATGGTAGCCGAAGCCAATGGCTGGACATATAACGAAGAAATATCGAAGCTTAACAGTAATTCCGGCCAGTTACGATATATATTCGATTCCTCTCTATCTTTTGTAGAATATCCAATAGCATATATCAGCATAGATATGGAAGGTCCGGATCTTGCTTTTGAACTCTGTGACAAAAGAGGCAAGCACAAGGGAGAATGCAGTTGGGACGGAAAGATAAAGAAACCACAGCAGTATCATGATATTAAGGTAAAAAGGTAGTTATACTAAAAAACTTACAATTTATTTCCCTTTGTGGCATATTTTGTCTAAATTTGCACCTGAATTTGAAAACTTTTTTCCTGTTATAGTGTTGATTATAGGGGAATCCACTGTGACAGGGAACTGCGAAGCATGCCCATACGTGTCGTGTTTCGCTGAGTAGAACAAAAGTTAGTAATAATTTAATATCATATTATAATGTCACTACATTTAAGGAAAATCTTCCTTGGCTGTATTCTTACAGCAGCCATGATGGGCGGCACCTCCTGTTCGTCCTACAAGAGTGCACTCTACATGCAAGAGTCCGATAAATTCAATGAGACATCAAAATCCCAGCTTTACGATTTCCGCATCATGCCTAAGGACGAGCTGACTATCCTTGTCAGCACCACCGACCCGGAGGCATCTGCCCCTTTTATAAGGAAGTTCGGACAGAGTAAGGAATTCGGAGGTGCATCTACTACCGGTATGCAGAATACCAATCTTCTGAGCTATCTTGTCGATAATAACGGATGTATAGACTTCCCCGTATTGGGTATGGTTAAGGTGGTAGGTATGACCACCCGCGAGTGTGAAGCACATTTCCGTGAGCTTCTGAAACCATATCTCAAGGAAGTACCTAACGTGACAGTAAGCACATCAAACTATAAGTTCAGCGTTCTGGGCGAAGTAAACTCTCCCGGTACATACAGCACCACCAACGAGAAAATGACAGTGTTCGAAGCCCTTGCACTTGCAGGCGATATGACACTCTTCTCCGTGCGCGACGATGTACAGCTCATGCGCGAGGATGCTACAGGCAAACGCCAAATTTATACCCTCGACCTTACACAGGCCGACATAGCCAACTCGCCGTACTTCTATATCCAGCAAAACGACGTGTTCTATGTCAAGCCTACCAAGTCTAAGGTGTACAGCAATACATTCAATACCAATGCCTCAATGTGGTTCACTCTCCTCAGCCTTGTGACATCAGTAACAACACTTGTCATAGCACTTACAAGATAGTTTTTAATTTTTAATTGTCCGACATGTCAGAAAACAGAATAGACCTCGAAAACGAAGAAGGAGCAGGATTCGACTACAAAGCATTTCTCGTACAGCTCCTTATGCGCTGGCCATGGATAGCCGGATGTTTGGCAGTAGCTTTAGCGTCATGCTATTTCTATATACAGACCATCACCCCTACATACACCGTCAGTTCATCCGTACTTATCAAGCACGATAAGGGCGGCAAGGGGATGAACAGTATGGAAGAATTAGGTTTCGTCACTACATCCACACAGGTATTCGACAATGAAATCGAGATACTCCGTTCGCGCAGCCTTATCCGCAAGGTAGTGACATCCCTCGATCTCTATATCACCCATTCATCCGAAGGACGTTTCCGCAATCACGAACAGTATAAGGATATGCCAGTACGCGTGTGGGTGACACCCGAAGAAGCCGAGAAGATGGGCTATGCCGAAGTTACTATGAAACAGAAAGGCACCAGTATCGAGGCAGAAATAGAGGTAGCCGGAAAGACATACAGCAAGAGTATCGACAAGCTTCCTGCCGTATTCCCTACCCCGGCCGGAGTATTCAGCTTCACTACAGGCAAGGACAGCACACAGCTCGATATGGCTGCAAGTCAGACATACTATGCCACTATCCAGTCGCCTACTGTTGTGGCAGCATCATACCGTGCATCGCTCACCATCGCACCTTTCAGCAAGACTACATCCATAGCCAACCTTTCGCTTGTAACAAGCAATATCAGCCGTGGAACAGACTTCCTGAACAGCCTTGTTCAGAACTATAACTCCGATGCCAACAACGACAAGAACGAAGTTGCCACAAAGACAGCCGAGTTCATCGACGACCGTATCCGCCTTATCAATGCCGAGTTGGGCACCACAGAAAACGAGTTGGCAGCCTTCAAGCAGAAAGCCGGAGTAGTCGATATCGCTTCCGATGCCACTATGGCAGCCACAGAACGCTCTGCCTACGAGAAAGCCTTTGCCGACAATGAAGCCCAGGTACGCCTGCTCAGTTTCATCAAGGCATATCTCAGGGAAAGTACAGACGAAAATTCCGTTATCCCCGGCAATATAGGCATAGCCAACGAAAATATCACCACACTGATAGAACGCTACAACGAGATGCTCCTTGAGCGCAGCCGCCTCTTGCGTACCTCGTCCGAGACCAACCCTGCAGTGATTAATCTCAACGACGGAATCGCCCTTTTGCGCGACAATATCCGTCTGGTTATCGATACCGAAGAGAAAACCCTTGAGATTACCCGTGCAGAATTGCTTCGCCAGACAGCCAAGTTCGATTCTAAAGTACAGAACGCCCCTGTCCAGGAAAAGGAATTCCTCAGCATCTCCCGTCAGCAGGAAATCAAGGCCAACCTCTATCTTATGCTCCTTCAGAAGCGTGAGGAAAACAATATCACCCTTGCTTCTACAGCCAACAATGCCCGTGTCATCGACGAGCCGCTCTATTCCGGATATGTAGGCCCTATGGCATCACAGCTCTATATGATGGCATTCGTTTTGGGACTTGGAGTACCTGTAGGCATAATCTTCCTTCTCGGACTGTTGAAATACAAGATAGAAACCCGTGGCGATGTAGAACGCCTTACCTCCCTTCCTGTCCTTGGCGATATCCCTATGTCAGCAGATGCCATCTCCACACCTATCGTTATCCACGAGAACCGTAACGATATGATGGAAGAAGTGTTCCGCAGCGTCCGTACCAACATACAGTACATGCTTCAGGAAGACCATAAAGTCATCCTCTTCACCTCCACCGTATCGGGCGAAGGAAAGAGCTTCAATGCCGGCAACCTTGCCACATCATTTGCCTTTATGGGTAAGAAAACAGTAATCGTAGGACTTGATATCCGCCGTCCGGGCTTGAATAAGGTATTCAAGATTTCCCGTCAGACAGCAGGTATCACCCAGTACCTCGCTTCTCCTGCAAGTACAGACCTTATGTCTCTCTGTCAGAAAAGCGATGTGAGCGATAACCTCTATATCATCCCTGGAGGAATAGTTCCACCTAACCCTACAGAACTTGTAGCCCGTCGTTCGCTCGACGATGCCATCGAGATACTGAAGAAGAACTTCGACTATATAATCCTCGATACCGCCCCTATAGGTATGGTGACCGACACCCAGCTCATCTCCCGAGTATCCGACATCACAGTATATGTATGCCGTTCCGGTTTCACTCCGAAGAGCGACTTCAAGCTTGTCAACCAGTTGGTCAATGAAGGCAAGTTGCACAATGTAGGAATAATCATCAACGGTATCGATATGAACAGCCATTCCACCGGCTATTACTATGGCTACGGCAAGTACGGCCGCTACGGCAAGTACGGCTATGGCAAACGCTATGGCTACGGTTACGGCTATGGTTATGGTAAAGATACTAATAACTAACAAGCAACAGTCGGTAAAGCTAACTTATGAAACAAAATTGACATAAATCTAAAAAAA
>Reeses_p1__coassemble_801_pt1 | contig 17553 bp, 11 predicted proteins | sample Reeses_p1__metabat2_high_PE_011 | metagenome-assembled genome bin Reeses_p1 | reverse complement strand
ATCGGCTGAAAAACAGCCGATAAAATTGTCGTGGCGGAAAATAGAATGATTACATTGTATCAATAAAACATACGATAATAATAAATATTAACACCAATATAGAAATATTAAATAAATATGTAAGGTAGCTAATAGAAATTTGCGGAATTAATAATTAGTTAATCACTACTCTTGGAAATACGCTATTATGAAGAAGTTGTTTTTAATATTGTCCATTCTTTTGTCTTTCACTTGCATTCAACATGTTTCAGCTCAAAAACAGAAATATGAATTTAAAGGTAAAATTATCGATTTCGAAAATAATGAGCCCTTGGAATATGTGACAATACAAATCCCTAAACAAGGTCTGTGGGCAATTTCTGATAAGGATGGTAATTTTCGTATCTTGATAGATAAATCAGGAATATATGAATATGAAATTCAAACTTTGGGATATCAAAAAGAAATAGGTAATATTAATGCCGAGGCTTCTAATGGAAAACTAAAAGTTTTCAAATTGCGTCCATTAAGTTTAGCTTTATCAGAAGTTGTTGTTGTCGCTCAGGAACATAAAAACGGTTCTACTTCTACAATTACACAAACGGCAATTCAGCACTTACAACCTAAAAGTGTGGACGATTTATTACAGCTGTTGCCTGGTGGAGTTACAAAAAATCCGGATTTGAATAGCGTTGGGCAAGCTTATATCCGTGAGATTTCCTCAAATAGTAATAACTCTTTAGGAACTGCGGTTGTTGTGAATGGGGCTCCATTGTCTAATGATGCAAATTTACAAACTTTATCAACTGCCAAATCTGGTGCGAGTTTAATTAATTCACAGTCAACAAGTGGGCAGGGGACAGATTTGCGTACGATATCTCCTGATAATATAGAATCTGTAGAAGTAATCAGAGGAATTCCTTCTGTAGAATATGGAAACTTGACATCTGGAGCTGTAATAATTAAAACAAAATCCGGAGTGACTCCTTTTGAAACTAAAGTAAAGTTGGACTCTTATTCCAAAATGTTTTATGCTGGTAAAGGATTTCTTTTGGGTGAAAAAGCTGGAGCAATGAATCTGTCGGCAGATTATTCACAATCCTATGATGATATTAGAATGAAATATAAAGGGTTTGACAGAATAACGGCAAATGCCGGATATTCGAATACGTTTATGAAACATTCCACACCACTGACTTTAAACGCAAATGTAAGTTTCTACAGCAATATAAATAATGAAAAGGCAGACCCTCAGTTGAAAACGAATGAACGGATAAAGAATGAGAATATGGGTGTACGTTTTAATTTGGAGGGAAACTGGCAATTGAACAAATCATGGATTTCAAATCTTGGATATAGTTTTATGACAAGCTATAGCCGTCAGAATGATTTTCAAAATAAATATGTCATTCTGCAATCTGGGGTTACACCGATTTCGGATTCGTATGTTTCGCAAGAATATCAAAGCCGTTTTCAAAGTGCATCCTATTATTCTCCGTTTTCTGTTGAAGGAATACCGGTAGATGTGTTTGCACAGTTAAAAGCTGATAAACTGTTTCAGATAACATCTGATTGTTTCTCCAGACTAAAAGTCGGCTTTGATTGGAATTATAATGTAAACAAGGGAGACGGGTTGACTTTCGATCCGCTATTGCCGCCTGAAATAACAGGGAACCAGTCTGTACGTACACGCTCTTTTAAAGACATTCCTGCTATGAATCAGGTTTCCGCTTTCCTAGAAGACCGTTTTCAGATTCCTGTAAAGAGTACATTTCTGACTTTACAGACAGGATTGCGTATGACAGAACTATTTATTAATGAGGAACAGGCTCACCGCGGAAATATATTTATGGCAGACCCCCGTTTTAATATAGAATATAATATCCTAAATAAAGAAAACAATTCTGTATTTGACGATCTAACTGTTTCTGCAGGTTTTGGTATAAACTCCAAATCACCTACTCTTTTGTATCTTTATCCTGATAAAGCCTATTTTGATGAAACAAGTTTTGCTTCTGTATTTTCCAATGATCCAGGCAAAGCCTTGAGCATAATGACAACGAAGGTTATAGATGATACTACTAATCCTAATCTAAAGCCTACTGTTAATAGGAAACTTGAGGTAGGAATCTCGACTAAAGTACGGCAATTCATGGGAAGTATGAACGTTTTTTATGAGAATTCTAAAAATGAATTCGGCTTCTCTACTGTTCCGGTTATAATGCCTTTCAGAAGATATGGTATCCCTGTTGATGCTGAGGATTTCAGTTATAATAATGGAATGCTGTATTATACTCAGGCAGGAATACAGCATGAAGCCACCGTAACCAATGACGTTTCCTTTTTTACTTATACAAGTCCTGCAAACCGTTACCATACATGGAAAAAAGGTATAGAATATAGTCTCAACTTCGGGGAGATTCCTTTCTTGAAAACATCCGTAGTAGTTGATGGGGCATGGTTGTATATAAAGCGTGTTTCGACAACGCAATCGTATAAAACTATATCAACCACTTATGCTGGTGATAAGTACCCATACATGGCTGTGATGCCTGCCGGAATGAACGGTACCATTAATTCACGTTTCAATACGAACTTCCGGTTTATAACTCATATACCACAGCTGAAAATGATATTTTCTACAACGGCACAAGTTATCTGGAAACAAAGCGAACAGCGGATATGTGAGGATGAGGCCGGCAATGCTCTGTACTATAAAGCTCCGGATCCGCAAGCCAACAATATAGAGAAATATTTTGTAAACCCGGTAGGATTCATTGATATGAGCGGGAACTATACTCCATGGAATGAGTCTTTTAATTCCGACTACAAATATAGATTGATGATGGAACAATATGTTCACAGTAATTACTTCGGGAAAGAGAATTTTCCAACTAGTGTGATACTTAATTTCCGTCTGACAAAAGAAATAGGTAAAATGTTTGAATTTTCATTCATGGCTAATAATTTCCTTAAGATAAAGAAAATAGCTAAGAGGGAAACAAGTACAGGATATTCTACATTGACCATCCCTATGTATTTTGGTGCAGAAGTGAAACTTAAATTTTAGCTATATAATGTTTATTAAACCGTTTTAAGTATGAAGAAAATTTTATGTTTATTGCCTGTTATGGCTATTCTGTTTTTGGCAGGATGCTCAAATTCAGATGAAGAAGTTGCAAGGAATTTTAATGTAACAGTATCTTTGATTGCTAAAGATGGTATCACTATTTCTGATATTAATGATTTGGAAGTAACGGCTGTAAATCTTACAACTTCCAAGGAGCAGACAGCTACTCCTGCTGACGGAAAAACTTCCTTTTCATTACCAACAGGAAAATATGATTTCAGAGCCACAGGAGTATACGAAGGACAAGAGGTGAATGGTGTGGCTAACAATGTGAATGTTTCTGCTGATCAAACAATAGAGTTGACTATAGATTATGCGGCAGCCAACAGTACGCTTATTTTTAAAGAAGTATATTTTGCAGGTGTGCATGATTATTACTTTAAAGATGGATTTTATGAGATATACAACAACAGTGATGAAGTGCAATATCTTGATGGTGTTATTTTGGGTATTGTAGATGAAGGATTGCCTGCAAATATATTTACTCCGACTAATTCTATCTGGGTGGATGAAAACAACCAGCTGCTGGATCGTTATCCTATGACAAGCTATACAATGTATTTTCCGGGAAATGGAACCGACTATCCTTTACAGCCTGGAGAAAGTGTAGTAGTGGCTGCTTATCCTATTGATCATACATCTCGTCAGCTAAGTGAGAATGACGAGCCTTCACCTGTGAATTTGAGTGGAGCTGATTGGGAAATATTCTGTGGTCCTCACTCTGTAACTGATGTGGATGTTCCTAATGTTCCAAATTTAGAGTATGGTTATCATACTTTTGGTATAGAATTTATGCCATCTACAAGCGGACAGGCATTGATTCTGGCCAAGTTGCCTGATGGTCAGAAAGTAGTGGATTTTGTTGCTGATTCAAATAATTTCATGACTGCTCCTGGAAAATCACAGCTTCATTTAATGATTCCGAGTGATTATGTTATTGATGGAATTGAAATTGTTCGTGCTCCAGTTAATGAACGTTACAAACATCTGTTACCAAAAACTGATATGGGTATGACATGGGTTGATGGTTCAGACAATGGCAGTCTGGAGGATGCCGCATATTCAGGCAAGAGTCTTCGTCGTAAGGTAGCTTCTGTAGAAAATGGTATAACTAAGTTCAAAGATACCAACAACTCAAGCATAGACTTTATTGTCGGTGGCGGTGTTCCAACTCCGGGAATAATACCGACAACAGTATATGAATAATGATTATGGATTGTTGAAACCTTAAAGGAATTAGTTTATGGGGTTATAATTCATAAACTAATTCTTATCTCTTTCCTCAACTCTTCTTTGTTTTCTAACCATAAAAAAAGAAATGATGCCAAACAGGTTTTGTTTATTATTAGCTGTTTTCCTGCCTTTATCAATATTAGCACAGCAAGCAGATTCCCTGCTTAAAAAGAAAATGGTATATCAGGACTATCTGTACCTTAACAATATATATAAAGGTAGCCAAAATCCAACTGCTATTTCCCGTGAAGCATTAGAAAACGTAGCCGAAATAAATGCGAGCTACAGGTATGCTTTGGGAGATTATCATGCTATGGATGAGTCCAACATACAAAAAAAATTAGATTTTTCCTTATATGGCATCAAGAAATTCAAAAAAGTTGCTTTTGAGGGTGAGATTGCCTATTCGAATATTTCTGAACAGGATAAACGATGGAACAGTACTTTGTTTATAGCTAAAGATAACCCGTTTGTTATAGCTGATTCTATTTACAGTAACTTCGGTACTGAGAAGTTTCACCTGAATGGAGGCTTTTCTTATGAACCGACATCGAAATTGCATATCGGTTTGCGCGCGGACTATAAAGTAGGAAGTACAGCCAATCAGACAGATCCACGCCCTTTAGTAGATGGAATGCGCTTCTATTTAAATCCTGGTATTGACTATCAGTTAGGACAGTTTACAATAGGATTATCCGGGAGAGTGGAGTGGATGAGTGAAGCGTCGGCCTACACAGTAGTACGTACTACAGAAGGAGCTTATTATGCTTTCCTGTTTCATGGACTGGGCGATCCCGTTATGAAGTCTATTATTGGTTATCAACGTAAATATAGCGGGAACCTGAGAGGAGGAAATATTCAGCTTATATGGCAAAATAATAGGTTTAAGAATTTTTTTGAGGCGGGTCTTCAGAAAAGTACTGAGGAAGCAGAAGACGGGGGTGATGCGGAAAAATATAAAGGAGGAAAGTATAAGGCAAGTCAATATGGATTTACTGATAGATTTGTGATTTATGGTGACAAATGGATACATAATCTTAATCTGAAAGTTTTCTTTAACCAAGTTAACGGAACTTACTACCAGCAAGAACAACATTCAACATCAGATGGTAATATTGTATGGGATATAATAAGCTCATCTGTTTGCCATAAAGATACGCATAGTGATGTGTCATTAGAATATAGATTAGATAGAATAACACGTTCGAATCTCCCTAATTTCACTGTAGGGATAAAAGGTGGAATGTTCTCGCAAAAGGTTAATCATTACCCTGAACTGTATTTGCAGAAATACAATATGGCCTATGGAGAAATATATGTAAAAAAACTATTGTCTTTAAAAAAATACTCTTTAATATTACATGGAAACGTAGCCTATGCACAACGTCTGACACAACAAAATGCAGTAGAAGGAACAGTATTGGAGGATAAATATAATACGCCTCAATATGAATATATCTCTGGAGACTATCTTACAGCTTCAATTAAGGCAGAACTACAACACCCATTAACTATCAGAAAATTCAGTTCGAGTATTGGTGGTTTTGGGGAATTTACTTACAGTTCATATTTGGGAAATTATTATTTGTATGAAGAAACATCTCGTAATAATATACGGGCAGGTATCAAACTTATTTTTTAATCAATAACATGATGAAAATAAAAAGAATATTATTTAGCATTGTATGTTTATTGTGTACCGGATATATGTATGCCGGTAAAAACAATGGTTTTGCTATTGTTGTAGATCAGGTGACATATAATAAAGTGCAGACAGAAATAGAATCGTATGCCAAGGCAATTCAGGAGAAAGAAAAACTGGTTCCGATTATAGTGATAGATAAATGGGGAATACCTGATTCTATAAGGAATGAACTGATTCGTTTATATAAACAACCTAATGCGGCTATTGAAGGAGCTGTTTTTATAGGTGATATACCAATCCCGATGATTCGTGACGCGCAACATCTGACATCTGCTTTTAAAATGGATCAGAATACCTTTGGGTGGCATGATTCTTCTGTTCCAAGTGACAGGTTCTACGATGATTTTGATTTAAAGTTTACGTTTCTCAAGAAGGATAAAGATGAGCCATTGTATTTCTATTATTCATTAAGTCCTGAATCTGTACAATATCTTCAGCCGGACTTATATACAGGACGTATAAAAGCTAATGATGAAAATGGTACAACTCGTTATGAGAAAATCAGTGCTTTTCTTAAAAAGGCAGTAAAACAGAAATACAGTCAGAATATTACAGATCAGATATTATTTTTTAGTGGTAATGGATATGTGTCAGAATCAGTTACTGCCAGAATAGATGAAAAAGCCGGAATCATAGAGAACTTTCCATGGTTGAAACATCAGAAAAATGGAATAGAATACATTGACCATAAAAGGGATAAGGCAATAAAATATCGTTTGAAGACAGAGATGCAACGTCCTGATCTGGATATTGCAATTTTGCATCATCATGGTGATGTTGAAATACAATATATGAATGGTATTCCTTTGCCAAAGTCAACAACTGAGGAAATTGAAAATATAAAATTATATTTGCGTGAATCTCTACGTCATGCCAAGGAAAAGGGAAAAGATATAGATTCCATAAAAGTACGTTTGAGTGAGCGTTTCGGAGATTTGCCTATGAGTTGGTTTGATGGTGCCTTTGAACCGAAAGTTATGGTTGAAGATTCGCTGTTCATACGCTCACTGGATTTATTTATTGATGAATTTACAACATACACTCCAAATGCGCGTCTAGTGATTCTTGATGCTTGTTTTAACGGCTCTTTCCATAAAAAACAATACATAGCCGGTGCATACATTTTTAATGAAGGAAGTACAGTAGCGGTATTGGGAAACAGTGTTAATGTATTGCAGGGCAAGTGGCATGACCGTTATGTTGGTTTAATGGCGTTAGGTATGCGTGCAGGACGTCTGTCGCAATATAATCCATATCTGGAAGGGCACTTCTTCGGTGATCCGACTTTTCATTTTACTCCTATAACATCATCAGTTATTGACGTAAATAAGGCGTTGGCTGCTGGAAGTGAATCTTTTTGGAAAAAACAGTTGAAGAGTCAGCATCCTGCTGTTAAAGCTATGGCACTAAGACAGTTAGTGGATACAGGCAATGATTACTCTGATTTATTGCTTGATACATACAAGGCAAGTGATTCATATATTGTTCGTATGGAAGCAATAATGTTGCTATCTGTTTATGACAATAATGCTTTCATAGAATGTCTTAAACTAGCTGTAGATGACAGCTATGAACTTATTCAGCGTTTTGCCATCAATTTCATAGCAAAAAGTGGAGATCCGCGTTTGGCTTCAGCTATAGTTAGTGTTGCAATAAAAAACAATACTTCAGAAAGGTGTGAGTTTAATACTAAAATGGCAATGGCGCTATATCCAGAAGAATTATTGATGCCTGAATTTGAAAAACAATTTGCAAACATCACATATTATACGGACAGACAGATAGTACATGATGCAATAGCCAATTCTATTCATGTGAACACACACAAATGGAAAGATGATTTAGATGTAATATTAGACGACAGCTCATCGGTAAAGAAGAAAATAATGTGTATCCGTATGTTACGTAATTACACACTGCATAAGGATATTCCAAAGTTGCTTTCCTATGTAGAACGCGAAAATGACGAAACCGTGCAGATAGCGCTTTGGGAAGCATTAGGCTGGTTCTCATTATCATATCAGCGTGAAATAATAGCAAGCAAGGCATGGAAGGTCAGTCAAGATAGCAAATATTCGAAAGCTGTTCGTGATGAAGCCTTAAAAACATACTATCGTGTGAAATTAAATAAGAAATAGATAAACACATGAAAGTTATAAAATACATTATAATATATTATTTTATAGCCGGATGTTCGTTGGCTTATGCACAGCAACGTCCGGTCTATAAGGTTAAGCCATTAACAACGGAGGATATATTACGTAAACAAAACATTCCAGAATGGCAGCCTCGCATTACTAATTCAAGAAGTATGCAAGAACTACCTGCAGGGATCAATAATAGCACTTTAAAGTATTTTCCGTCTGTTTTCAATCAGAGAGGTAACTCATGCTCTCAAGCATCTGGTGTACGTTATGCATTTACGTATGAGATTAATCGTATGCTTGATCGTGATGCTAATGCTTCTACTGATAATGTTTTCTCGTATCATTTTACCTGGAATTATCTTAATAATGGTATTGATGAAGGTTCACACCCAGAGTTAGGATATGATATGATGAAAATAGGAGGTGCAGCTACTTTGGCAGATATGCCTGATGAAAGCATCACTGTTTCTTCTACAACTTGGCTGACTGGATATGATAAATATTTGAAAGCCATGACTTATCGTGTAAGAAGTTATGAAAAATTTTCATTGAAAACAGAAAATGGCATTCAGAACTTAAAACAGTTCTTATATAATCGTGGAGTACCAGGAAGTGCCGGAGGAATAGTTACTTTCTCTTGTCTTAGTAGTGATTGGGGGGAGTATTCATATAATGGTCCATCTGTTACCGGTTTGAAAGATATGATTATAAAAAATGGAACAGATGGGGCACATGCACTTACTATTGTTGGATATGACGATACTGTAGAATATGACTTCAATAAAGATGGTCTGATCACAAATGATGAGAAAGGAGCCTTTATTTTTGTAAATAGCTGGGGCACTTGGTGGGGAACAGAAGGATTGTGTTACTATCCATACAAATTATTCCTTACTCCTGCATCTGAAGGGGGATTGGCGGATATGTCAGCAATGGCACTGATGGTAGAACCTGAGATTCATGAACCGAAAGTCATTTTTAAGGTTAATTTGACATATACCTCCCGAAATGATTTATTTTTCCGTTTGGGAGTTGCTGAAGGAGAAAACGCAACTTCGCCTACTGTCATACTTGGATATCCGATGATGCAAAATCAAGGAGGTGATTTCTATATGTGTGGAGAAGGTACTTTAGATACTTTTAAAACAATAGAAGTTGCTATGAATTTTACCGATAAACTGAAAGATTTCGAGTCATTTAGGAATCCTAAATTCTTTCTGATTGTACGTAAGATAGCTATGGGAAAAGTTGGTGATGGTCAGATAAATAGTTTTTCGGTTATTGATTATCGCACAGGTAAAGAATATGTATGTCAGCAGAAAAATGTGAAGATAGGTGGAGAAACTATTCTGTTTACAGGAGACCAGAAACAGTCTGAAGTGTCTGCCAATCCGAACAGTTGGTTACAGACGAATGGTAATGATGCAGTTAAATCACCGTTTATTCTAAGAACAGTAGATGGCAAACAGATCAAACTGCAACTTGAAGAATATAATAAAGAATCAGGACAAGTGAAAATCAAATATAAGAAACTACCATAAAAATAAATAAAATGAAGAAGGTCATCAATATAATTATTATTTTTTTATTTACTTGCTTTATTTTGGAATCATGTACGTCAACAGATAGTGAACCTACTATGGATGAAGATTCATATTTAGTTTTATCGAACATAAACGACGAGATTTGGACTTATATTTCTTTATCAACTGGAACTATTGTAGGAACTTCTGAATTTGGCTCAATCAAAGGAGATGAAGAATGGAAAAATCGTACAGACTGGGATATTGCTATTTGTGGAAAATATGTACGTACGAATAGTGGTACTTCCGGTAATGGTCAAGGTGGACTAATAAAAGTAGAAGGAATGAGTTATGAATCAATAACAACATCTGTGTCCGATAACTTTTATATAGATATTTTAAATAAAGACTAACAAATTATAAAGATTCCATTTATATACTTATCCCTGTTCATTACCCGTTTAGTGAATGTTCACTTAACGGGTTATGAGCGGAGAGTAATCATCTATATTAAAAAGGAGTTTGTAATATCACCAAGACGAGAGCATTCAACATAATAAACCAATTCCTTACTTTTGTATATCAGACAGAGATTAAACAACCTAACATATTAAAATACCCATCATAATCACCCAGAAAATTAGAATCATTTTCCCTATAATGTGGGAATCTGACAAAAGAAACTTAGGGCTACTGAACTGAATTGTCTGCAAGAACTTTCATCTGACACTGCTTGCAGTCAAACTCCAGGCGGAAGCGTCTGCCATCGGAACTTACAAGATAATATGGCTCGCGGAACGGTGAACGTACCTTGTGGTGTACCGGACACCAACCCATGCTGTAGCGGATGCAATGCTTGCAGAACATCAGAACGGCATCCTTAGGCTGTTCCTTCTCGAATGCCGGCATTACTTTCAGCACTCCGTGGTTCTTGTAGAATTCGGCAGCATAGCTGTTCATCACATTGCCGAGATATGTCAAGGTGCTTACAGGGAACTTGCTCTTCGTTTCCTTCATACGGAACACTTCCCTGTGATAGTTTATCCTGCGAACTTCAAGCAGTTTCTCCACCGCATTACGTCTGAGTTCCGACAGCTCTGATGAAGGGATAAACCAGTTATCGGACAAATCTATCTTTATATCCTTTGCCTCAAACGGGGTGTTACCGAGCTTGCCCAACTGATTTCTCAGATTGTCAGTCTGCGGTGTGCGTGCCGGTTCTTTCGCACGTTGCAGTGTGAGAGATACGCTGTTATCGTCCTCATCTGTAAGGCTTAATGTGAATCCGAAATTGTTTTCAGTAAGACAGATATCGACCGCCATCTTTCTTTCTGCCGACTTTTTCTGCATCAGTTTCTCAAACTCCTGGTCGAAGTTACGGTAGAGTCGTGTCTTTGGTTTCAGTCGCGGCATATCCTGCGGGAACAGTTTGTTGTTCTCCACACGGTTCACCCTGAATCCCTGCAGACGGCCGTTATCGTCGATATAGCAAAGTCCGTCGCCGTTACTGAACGATTTCACTCCTGCTACGGTAAAGTAGTTTCCTCTGATTTCCTTAACCGTACCTACCTCCTCGCCTAACGACTTAGGGGTACTGAATGAGAATATTCCCGGATTTCGTCCGCGGAGGAAATAATCGGTAAATCCGCGGCTGAAACTCTTGTCAAGTTGCGGAGTGAATGTAGTCTTCACCGTTCCGGACGATGCTCTGACATACTCCTTACGGTACTTGAATATTGCATCAAGTTTCTGACGATAGTACGCAGTGACATTTTTCACATACGATACATCTTTCAACCGGCCTTCTATCTTCAGCGATGTAGCTCCGGCATCGAGCAATGCCTCAAGATTGTCGCTCTGGTTCATATCCTTGAGCGAGAGCAGATGCTTGTTCTGCTCTATTGTCTTTCCGTTGGAATCAACCAGGTCGAAAGCCAGACGGCAGAACTGGGCACATTCGCCACGGTTGGCACTTCGTCCGTAGCAAGCCTGACTGACGTAGCACTGTCCGCTGTAGCTTACGCACAAGGCACCGTGTATGAACACCTCGAGAAGTGTTTCGGGGCAGGTATCGTGTATCTTCCTAATCTCATCGAGTGAGAGCTCGCGTGCAAGAACCACCTGACGGAAACCGATATCCGAAAGGAACTTCACCTTCTCCGGCGTGCGGTTGTCCATCTGTGTGCTGGCATGAAGGGCTATAGGCGGAAGGTTAAGGCGCGTGATACCCATGTCCTGTATAATCAGGGCATCGACACCGGCACGATAGAGCTCCCATATCATTTTCTCCGTTTCCGGCAATTCCTCGTCGTGCAGAATGGTATTTACGGTGACGTATATGCGTGCGTTATACAGATGTGCATGCTCCACCAAAGCCTTGATGTCTTCTATGGAATTGCCTGCAGCGGCACGCGCACCGAAACGTGGCGCACCGATATAGACTGCATCGGCGCCATGATTGATAGCCTCTATACCGCATTCAAGGTTCTTGGCAGGAGCAAGAAGTTCTATAGGACGTTGTTTTATCATTACTTAATCTGATTAATATCGTATGGAGTTTCCTGATATACATAGTAGTTGAGCCAGTTGGAGAACAGCAGGTTTGCAGTGCTGCGCCATCTCACTACCGGTCCCTTGTCAGGGTCATTGTCGCGATAATAGTTCTTAGGCATGTCGATAGGCAGACCTTTACCCAAGTCGCGGCGGTATTCTCCGTCGAGTGTAAGCGGTGAGTATTCCGAATGGCCTGTAACGTAGAATTCGCGTCCGCCACGCGCCATCACTATATGTACTCCGGAATATTCTGACTCTGAAATGATTGACAGCTCCGGACATTTCTCTATATCTTCACGGCGCACCTCTGTATGACGGCTGTGAGGTACGAAGAATTCATCGTCGAATCCGCGGAATATCGGCAACTGGCTGAATCCGTCGCAGATGTGATGCTCGAAGATACCGAACATCTTCTTGTCCAACGCATATTTAGGTACTCCATAATGATGGTACAGTCCGGCCTGAGCGGCCCAGCAGATATAGAAAGTAGAGGTTACGTGGGTACGTGTCCAGTTGAATATCTCCTGAATCTCGTCCCAATAGTTGACATCCTCGAAATCGAGATGCTCAACTGGCGCTCCGGTGATAATCATACCGTCGAACTTCTCGTCGCGCATATCGTCGAAATCGCGGTAGAAAGCTTTCATGTGTTCTATCGGGGTATTCTTCGAGGTATGGCTCTTTATTTTCATGAAGTTCACTTCTATCTGAAGTGGTGAGTTCGACAGAAGACGTATCAGGTCTGTTTCTGTAGTTATCTTCAGGGGCATAAGATTGAGAATGACAATCTTAAGCGGACGGATATCCTGCGATGTAGCCCTCGAACTGTCTATAACGAATATGTTTTCTTCCTTCAGAATATCAATGGCAGGAAGTCTATCGGGTAAATTTAAAGGCATAAGTGTAAGTTTTTAAGTTTATCAGTTTTTAAGTTTGCGAGTTCTAAGTTCACGCCAACTAACTTATAAACTTAAAAACTAACAAACTTATTATTTTCTGTTTATAACAAAAAAGCATCCAGAACAGTGATAACCATTGTGGATGCTTTTCTATTCATTGTCGGTTATATTCCAAGTATAATCATTGGTCTACATCCGGATGTATAACCTCATCTATGTATAGTTTAAATATCAGTGTGGAGTATCCCTTGATGGTACTACCGCTTCCGCTTTCTCCGTATCCCATCTGGTAAGGAATGTATAAGGTAGCTACGTCGTTCATTTTGGGTTTCATATTCATCAATGCAGTGGTCCATCCGACAACAACTTCACTTACACCGAATGTAGTGAAATTGTCATTGACTTCCTTATCAAAGGTTCCGTAATAGTTTCCGTCAAAGCGGACATCATTTATAAGAAAGCCCTGATATGCCACGGAAACTGTATCTGAATAGTATATTCTATCCTCTTCAATAGCAGGATCAAGGATATCCGCTTCAGAAGCATATTTCACATACACATAGTCATATACCTTATATTGATAAGGCGACATTGAACTGTTGATAGGGTCGTCGAAATCTATCTTATAATTTTCATATTTATCCCAAATTTCACCAGCCGGTGGATTTGCCGCTACATCTGCTATTGAATCCAGAAATTGCTCGTTTCTTTCTTTCCAGTTGGCATACGGATTGACTACCTCTGTATCTTTAGCACAAGAGGAGAATCCGATAGTCAATGCAGAAAGTATGACAACGAGCCATGTTATTCTATTATTCATAAGCATAAATTATTGTATAGCTTTCAACAAGCTTGTGATACTTACTTTGTCAGCGATGATATTGTTAAGTTCAGAAATAGCGACACGTTCCTGCTGCATTGTATCACGGTTACGCAATGTTACGCAGTTATCTTCCAATGTCTGATGGTCGATTGTGATACAGTATGGAGTACCGATTGCATCCTGACGACGGTAACGCTTACCGATACTGTCTTTTTCGTCATACTGGCAGTTGAAGTGGAACTTAAGGTCGTTCATTATCTCGCGTGCTTTTTCAGGCAGACCGTCTTTCTTAACCAAAGGCATGATGGCAAGTTTAACAGGAGCCAAAGCTGCAGGCAATTTCAGAACTACACGAGTTTCGCCGTTTTCAAGTTTTTCTTCGCAGTATGATGCACTCATGATGCTGAGGAACATACGGTCTACACCGATTGATGTTTCGATAACGTACGGAGTGTAGCTTTCGTTGATTTCAGGGTCGAAATACTTGATGCTCTTGCCTGAATATTTTTCGTGCTGGCTCAAGTCGAAGTTTGTACGGCTGTGGATACCTTCTACTTCCTTGAATCCGAACGGCATCAGGAATTCGATATCTGTTGCTGCGTTTGCATAGTGGGCAAGTTTTTCGTGATCATGGTAGCGGTAGTGGTCATCGCCGAAGCCAAGAGCCTTATGCCATTTCAGACGGGTTTCTTTCCAAGTCTTGAACCATTCAAGTTCTGTTCCCGGCTTAACGAAGAACTGCATTTCCATCTGTTCGAACTCACGCATACGGAAGATGAACTGACGTGCAACGATTTCGTTACGGAAAGCCTTACCTATCTGTGCGATTCCGAAAGGAACCTTCATACGGCCGGTCTTCTGTACGTTAAGATAGTTTACGAAAATACCCTGAGCTGTTTCAGGACGAAGATATACTTTCATTGCTCCATCTGCAGTAGAACCCATCTCTGTAGTAAACATAAGGTTGAACTGACGAACTTCTGTCCAGTTCTTAGTACCTGAGATAGGACAAACAATTTCTTCATCAAGGATAATCTGACGCAATTCGTTCAAATCGTTTGCATTCATTGCCTTTGCATAACGGTCGTGCAAAGCGTCAAGTTTAGCCTGGTGCTCAAGAACACGTGCGTTTGTGCTACGGAACTGAGCTTCATCGAAAGCATCACCGAATTTCTTTGCTGCCTTAGCGACTTCCTTATTTATCTTATCCTCGTATTTTGCAATCTGTTCTTCAATCAGAACGTCAGCACGGTAACGTTTCTTTGAGTCGCGGTTGTCAATCAATGGGTCATTGAAAGCATCAACGTGACCTGAAGCCTTCCATATAGTAGGGTGCATGAAGATTGCAGAGTCAATACCTACAATGTTTTCGTGCAAAAGCACCATGCTCTGCCACCAATACTGCTTGATGTTGTTTTTCAGTTCAACACCCATCTGGCCATAATCATATACGGCTCCTAATCCATCATATATATCACTTGAAGGGAATACAAAACCATATTCTTTGCAGTGAGAAACCAATTTCTTGAAAACGTCTTCCTGTGCCATTTTTCTAACTTATTTTATATTTTTCTAATTGATTTATTTACTATTGGGTACAAAGATACGCAAATATGAAGAATAATGAACTAATAGTATATTAATTTATCTTACGAAGACCGACGAAAGAGCTCATTTATAGGACAAAAAAGGGAAAAAACTTATATTTTTGTATGATTTTTATCGTAAGCGGACATTGTTCCGGTTTTTCACTCAAAACTGTAATATATGAAAAGAACTGCACAAGACAAACATAAAATGATGACTACAGCACCTATTCCGAGACTTATCACTTCGTTGGCTGTACCTACTATAATAAGCATGCTGGTCACTTCGTTTTATGTAATGGCTGATACCTATTTCGTAGGGCAAATCAACACTCAGTCAACTGCAGCCGTTGGAATCTCTTTCTCAATAATGGCAATCATTCAGGCATTCGGTTTCTTCTTCGGACATGGTTCCGGAAACTTCATTTCAAGAAAACTTGGTGCAAAAGATTATGAGAGTGCCGAAAAGATGGCATCGACAGGATTCTTTTACGCCTTCAGTTTCGGACTTGTTATTGCCATATTGGGGAACCTGTTTTTAACGGATATATGCTTGCTGCTTGGCTCGACAGAAACGATACTGCCTTATGCAGAGAACTATCTTGGAATAATTCTCTTCGGGGCACCTTTCATGGCTTCTTCATTGGTTCTTAACAATCAGATGCGTTTTCAGGGGAATGCTATTTATGCCATGATTGGAATTATTATTGGTGCTGTGATAAATATTGGACTTGACCCGCTACTGATATTTACATTTGATATGGGAGTATCCGGTGCAGCGCTTTCAACAGTAATAAGCCAGATAAGCAGCTTTATAGTGCTGCTATATATGGACAGTAAAGGGACTAACATAAAAATAAAATTCAGGAACTTCACTCCTGAGTTCTCTTATATAAAGGAAATTACATATGGCGGCATTCCTTCACTGAGCAGACAAGGATTGGTAAGCCTTTCGACCATCATGCTGAATGTGGCTGCCGGAAGATACGGTGATGCTGCTATAGCCGGTATGTCTATAGTCACACGTATCTGTATGTTTATAAACTCGTTTGTGATAGGTTTCGGTCAAGGTTTTCAGCCGGTATGCGGATTTAATTATGGTGCAGGACTCTACAAGAGAGTACGCGAAGGATTCTACTTTTGCGTAAAAACAGGCGTAGTATTCCTAACCATTTGTGCAATTATCGGATTTATTTTTGCTCCGGAAATTGTTTCCTGGTTTAGAAAAGATGACCCGGAAGTTATAATGATTGGAGCTAATGCTCTCCGCTGGCAATTGATAACACTTCCATTAGGTACGTGGGTAATATTGTGCAATATGCTCTTACAGACTATCAGAGTACCGGGGAGAGCTCTAATCCTGTCATCTGCCAGACAGGGGCTGTTCTTTATTCCTTTGATTATCATTCTCCCGTATTTTCTGCAATTAACGGGCGTTGAGATGTGCCAGGCTATCTCAGACTTCTGCTCGTTCATTCTTGCATTTCCTCTTACGATACCGGTTCTTAAAAGACTACGAAGCGATAGGGCATAAAAAAGGCTGTCCGATTGGACAGCCTTGTATTTATTATAGCATCTACAGAATTATTCAGCTTTAGGGGCTTCCTCTGTTGTTGCTTCAACTGCTTCAGCTGCAGGAGCTTCAGTAGTAGTTTTCTTTGAACGACGAGTACGAGTTGCTTTCTTAGCAGCAGTCTTAGCCATGTTCTCATTGTAGTCAACCAATTCGATGAAACACATTTCAGCGTTGTCACCCAAACGGTGTCCTGTCTTGATTATACGAGTATAACCTCCTGGACGATCTGCAACCTTAACAGAGATTTCCTTGAAAAGTTCTGTTACAGCAAACTTATCCTGCAAGTTACTAAATACTACACGACGTGAGTTTGTTGTATCTTCCTTTGATTTAGTAATCAGAGGTTCAACGAACTTCTTCAAAGCTTTAGCCTTCGCAACAGTCGTAGTGATTCTTTTG